>Ga0154001_1000017_pt1 | contig 41935 bp, 33 predicted proteins | sample TSNJ085MetaG_FD_104699 | JGI IMG/M metagenome (GOLD analysis project Ga0154001, IMG submission 104699) | Attine ant fungus gardens microbial communities from New Jersey, USA - TSNJ085 MetaG | ecosystem: Host-associated > Fungi > Mycelium > Unclassified | place: USA: New Jersey, Wharton State...
CATGCGCTCGCTGATGGCGCGTTTCGCTGTTGCCGTTGCACTGCCGCTCGCGGCCATCTCGTTGGCGGCCACCACCGCCCCCGCCCATGCGCAGCAGATGCCGCCGGGCGCCAAGCAGCCTGGCGAATTTCCGCGCGTCAAGCTGACCGCCGGCATGTTCGTGATCGACGCGGCCGTCGCCGCCAACGATGCGGATCGCGAACAGGGCTTGATGTATCGCACGAATCTCGCGCCGAACGAAGGCATGCTATTCGTGTTCAACGAGAACGCCGGCCACTGCTTCTGGATGAAGAACACGCTGATTCCGCTGTCGATCGCGTTCATGCGCGCGGACGGCACGATCACCGACCTCGACGAGATGCAGGCCGAGACCACCAACAATCATTGCCCGACGCACAACGGCGTGTTCGCGCTCGAGATGAGCAAGGGCTGGTTCGCGTCGAAGGGCATCAAGCCGGGCATGCAGATCCAGGGCTTGCCGCCGGTGCCGGGCATCACGCAGTAAGCTGCAATTCTGGCGGCCCCTGCGGCAGCTTGCCGGGCCGCCGGCCGCTCGGGTGGCGCATCTCGGGGGGCGCCCAGGCAGCAACTGAGCACCAACTGGGCGGCACCTCATAGGCACGCCATCGGCATCTCACCCAGCCCTCCCGGCCGCCCCATCGCCGCAACGTTTTCCGGAAAAAGCCGGCGCCCTTCCCGGGCGCCGGCTTTTTTTCGTCCGCGCCGCCTTGCGCGAGCATGCTTGCCGCCCGTCAGCGCGATTCATGCAAAAGACCAACCGACGCGCTATCCTTGTAATCTCGATAAAGCACCACCACATCAAGCAGCACCCAGACTCCCCGGGCGGCCCAACGGTCGCCCGGCATGCGTTTCAGGCGCGCCATTCCAAGGAGGTTCACGTGCCCCGCAAGACTCCCATCGAGCGCTACCGGAATATCGGCATCAGCGCTCACATCGATGCCGGCAAAACCACCACCACCGAACGGATCCTGTTCTACACCGGCGTGACCCACAAGATCGGCGAGGTTCACGACGGTGCGGCGACGATGGACTGGATGGAACAGGAGCAGGAGCGCGGCATCACGATCACCTCGGCGGCCACCACGGCGTTCTGGAAAGGCATGGCCGGCAACTACCCCGAGCATCGCATCAACATCATCGACACCCCGGGGCACGTCGACTTCACGATCGAAGTCGAGCGCTCGATGCGCGTGCTCGACGGCGCCTGCATGGTGTACGACTCGGTCGGCGGCGTGCAGCCGCAATCGGAAACCGTGTGGCGCCAAGCGAACAAGTACAAGGTGCCGCGCATCGCGTTCGTCAACAAGATGGACCGCATCGGCGCGGACTTCTTCCGCGTGCAGCGGCAGATCGGCGATCGTCTGAAGGGCGTCGCGGTGCCGATCCAGATTCCGATCGGCGCGGAAGATCATTTCCAGGGCGTAGTCGATCTCGTCAAGATGAAGGCGATCTTCTGGGACGACGACAGCCAGGGCATCAAGTTCGAGTACCGCGACATTCCGGCTGAACTCGCGGCCACCGCGAAGGAATGGCACGACAAAATGGTCGAATCCGCGGCCGAGGCCAATGAAACGCTGCTCGAAAAATATCTCGGCGGCGAGCCGTTGACCGAAGAGGAAATCAAGCACGGCATTCGCGCCCGCACGATCGCCAACGAGATCGTGCCGATGCTGTGCGGCAGCGCGTTCAAGAACAAGGGCGTGCAGGCGATGCTCGACGCTGTGATCGACTATCTGCCCTCGCCGGTCGACGTGCCCGCGATCACCGGCCACGATGAGCACGACAAGGAGATCGAGCGCCATCCGAACGACGACGATCCGTTCTCGGCGCTCGCCTTCAAGATCATGACCGACCCGTTCGTCGGCCAGTTGATCTTCTTCCGCGTGTACTCGGGCGTCGTCAATTCGGGCGACACGGTCTACAACGCGATCAAGGAAAAGAAGGAGCGCCTCGGCCGCATCCTGCAGATGCACGCGAACGAGCGCAAGGAAATCAAGGAAGTCTACGCGGGCGACATCGCGGCGGCCGTCGGCCTGAAGGAAGCGACCACGGGCGACACGCTCTGCGATCCTAACCACGTCATCATCCTCGAAAAGATGATCTTCCCCGACCCGGTGATCTCGCAGGCCGTCGAGCCGAAGACCAAGGCCGACCAGGAGAAGATGGGCATCGCGCTGAACCGGCTCGCGCAGGAAGACCCGTCGTTCCGCGTGCAGACCGATGAGGAATCGGGACAGACGATCATCTCCGGCATGGGCGAGTTGCACCTCGAAATTCTGGTCGACCGCATGAAGCGCGAGTTCGGCGTGGAAGCGACCGTCGGCAAGCCGCAGGTGGCGTATCGCGAAACGGTGCGCAACAAGGTCGAGGACGTCGAAGGCAAGTTCGTCAAGCAGTCGGGCGGGCGCGGCCAGTACGGTCACGCGGTGATCACGCTCGAACCGTCGGAGCAAGGCAAGGGCTACGAGTTCGTCGATGCGATCAAGGGCGGCGTGATTCCGCGCGAATTCATTCCCGCGGTGGACAAAGGCATCGTGGAAACGCTGAAGGCCGGCGTGCTGGCGGGTTATCCGGTGGTCGACGTGAAGGTCACGCTGACCTTCGGTTCGTACCATGACGTCGACTCGAACGAAAACGCGTTCCGCATGGCCGGCTCGATGGCATTCAAGGAAGCGATGCGCAAGGCGAAGCCCGTGCTGCTCGAACCGATGATGGCCGTCGAGGTGGAAACACCCGAGGACTTCATGGGCAACGTGATGGGCGATCTGTCGAGCCGGCGCGGCATGGTGCAGGGCATGGAAGACATCGCGGGCGGCGGCGGCAAGCTCGTGCGCGCGGAAGTGCCGCTCGCCGAGATGTTCGGCTACTCGACCTCGCTGCGCTCGGCCACCCAGGGCCGAGCGACCTACACGATGGAATTCAAGCACTACGCCGAAACGCCGAGCAACGTCGCCGAAGCGGTGATCAACGCGAAGAAGCAATGATGCTGGCCCGGTGGCATTGAGGAGTGCGGCAAGGCAACCCTTGCCGCGCTTCACCGCAGCCGCAATGCCACCGCCGATACCAACGGCTCGAAGCCCGTTCCCCGTGAGCGGGCTTTTTTTCGGTTCTTCGTCGATGTGCGCGGTCGGGCCCCTGCTGCCCGCCTCGTCACACCACGCGTGCGTGTTCCGAACGTGCCAGAATGTCGAACGGCCATGCAACACCGGCATCGATCAGGCCACGACCGCAGCGCAGGACTCGAACGCGGCACCCACGCCCGCAAGGAGACACCATGAGCCACGAGCACGAACATCCGCATTACCGGGCCGAGCACGAGGCCGCCGCGCAGGTCGACTGGCGCGAGCACGGCGTGAAGGTCATCCGCGGCGATCAGCTCGATGCCAACACCGCGCAGACGCCCGGCATGAATCGCGCCGCCGCGATCAACGCGGCGCGCGTCGGCGCGCAGAAGATCTGGGCCGGCACCGTGACGATCCATCCGAACGCGAAGACCGGCGCGCATCATCACGGCGCGCTCGAAAGCGTGATCTACGTGGTACGCGGCCAGGCACGCATGCGTTGGGGCGAGCACCTCGAATTCACCGCCGAAGCGGGCCCCGGCGACTTCATCTTCGTGCCGCCCTACGTGCCGCATCAGGAGATCAACGCGAGCACCGACGCACCGCTCGAATGCGTGCTCGTGCGCAGCGACAATGAAGCGGTCGTGGTCAATCTGAACATCGACGCGGTCGAACAGCCCGAGACGGTGTACTGGGTCGATCCGATTCACAAGCACCCGCACGATCGCTAAAGCGCGCGGGGGGCAGCCTACAGCGCTTGCGATGCGCGGTGCTTGCTGTCAATCCCGCTGTACGCATGATGCAATCGGTCAGGATTCCAGCGCGTTAGGGGTGATCCATTCGGGCGATCCATTCGCGCTCGCGCCGAACGCCTGCCGCCATGCCGCGCGGCGCTAGCGATCACCGTGGCCCACGCCGTGCTACCGTTGCAGCGACGACACACCACCACGCCGTTATCGGCCGATCGGCAAGCCCACGGCGGCGCAAGCGCGCCGCAGCCGCAAGCAATCGCTTACACTGAAACCGCTTTGCGCAGCATTGCGCTTTCGTCGGGCGCCGAGGCTCGACGCCACGGGCGCTGAAAGCGCGCTGCACCTCGCGCTGTCGCGCGGCTCGCGCGACGTCTTCCGAACCGGCAGCAGAATGGACTGGACACGCCATCGATGAAAACGCCCGCGGACCGACTTCCCGCCTCCCATGCGGAACCTCATGCGCCGCTGCAAGCAGCCCGCCGCACCGCCGACGCCTACGGCAACCATGCCATCGATGAATTCCTGGCCGGCCGCCTCACGCGGCGCGAATTGCTGCGTTACGCGAGCGTGATCGGCCTGTCGCTCGTGGGCGGCGGCCTGCTCGACACGCCGCGTGCCGATGCACAGAGCGCGCAGAACGCACAGGGCACGGCGGCCCCATCGAACCAGACGATCCGCGTCGCGCATCTGACGCCCGCTGGCGCGGTCGACCCGCTCACCGTGACCGACGCGGCGAGCCTCGCGCTGCTGAACCAGACCGGCGAATTCCTGATCGACGACGACGGCGAAAAGCTCGTGCTGAAGCCGGCGCTTGCCCTGTCGTGGAAACCGAACGACAAGGGCGACGTGTGGACCTTCAAGCTGCGCCCGAACGTCAAATTCCACGACGGCCAGCACTTCGGCGCGAAGGACGTGGCCGCCACCTTCGACCGTCTCGCCGATCCGGCCAGCGGCTCGGCCGCGCTCTCGGTATTGAAGGGCGTGCTGTCGAAAGGCGGCGCAAAGGTTATCGACGAACACACGGTCGAGTTCCATCTCGATGCGCCGAACGGCAATTTCCCGTACTACGTTTCCTCGGACAACTACAACGCCGTGATCCTGCCCGCCAACTACGCGGGCAATTACGAAAAGAGCTTTATCGGCACGGGTCCGTTCAGGCTGGAAAAGTATCAGCCGAAGGTCGGCGCATCGTTCGTACGCAATCCCGACTATTGGGGCGAAAAAGCGTTACCGCAACACGTGCAGTTCACCTTCTACGCCGACGAGCAGGCACAGCTGCTCGCGTTGCAAGGCCATCAGGCCGACGTGATGGGCACCTTCACCGTGCAGGGCGGCGCAGGCATTCTGAACAATCCCGACTACAAGGCGGTCGGCGTGAAGTCGAGCGCCCATCGGCAGATTCATATGCGCAACGATAGCCCGCTCTTCAAGGACAAACGCGTACGCGAGGCGCTTGCGCTGTCGATCGATCGCGACGTGCTGGTGCGCGGTCTCTTCAAGGGCCGCGCTCAAGCCGGCAACGACAGCCCGTTCGCGCCGGTGTTTCCGTCGTCGGATGCAGGTGTGCCGCAACGCAAAATCGACGTCGCGAGGGCGAAGCAACTGCTCGCGCAGGCCGGCGTGCCAAACGGCTTCGACGTCACGCTGACCACCGAAAAATACATGGAGATTCCCGACCTCGCCGTGGTCGTGCAGAACGCGGCGAAAGCGATCGGCGTGCGCATCAACCTGAAGGTCGAAAGCCAGTCGCTCTATTACGGCGCGGGCACGCCCGGCAAATCCGACTGGCTCGACTCGCCGCTCGGCATCACCGACTACGGCCATCGCGGCGTGCCGAACGTGTTCCTCAACGCGCCGCTCACGAGCAACGGCACGTGGAACGCCGCGCACTTCAGGAATCCGCAATACGACCGGCTGGTCGCTCAGTTCGTCGCGGCGCTCGATCTCGCCACGCAAAGGAAAATCTCCGGGCAGATCCAGACGCTGCTGCTCGACGAAACGCCGGTCATCATTCCGTTCTTCTACGATCAGTTGATCGCGATGCGCAAGGGCGTGAACGGCGTGCGCTTCACCGCGCTCGCGCAACTGTATTTCGACCGCGCGACGCTGAGCGCTTGAGCACATGGCTCGAGTACCCGGCCTGAACACTTAGGCACCGCGCGCTTAGGCACCGCACGTTTTCGCAGGAGTTCACGATGTCGGCCACGGCGTCCCCTTCATCATCGCGAGCGGCGGCACACGGCCATGCGAGCCGTGTCGCGCGTTTTCTCGCGACGCGCGCGGGCCTCTCGCTGATTACGCTGTGGCTGCTGTCGCTGATCGTGTTCGCGGGCGGCCAGTTGCTGCCCGGCGATATCGGCCGCGCGGTGCTCGGCCCGCTCGCCGATGCGCGCGCGGTCGCCGCGCTCAATCACCAGCTCGGCGCGGATCGGCCGCTGCTCACGCAGTACGTCGACTGGATCGCGCATGTCGTGCGCGGCGACATGGGGCTTTCGTATGCGTACCGCGAACCGGTCGCGCCGTTCATCGCCGACGCGCTCGCGCATTCGGCCAAGCTCGGCTTCCTCGCGTTCATCGTCGTCGTGCCGCTCGGTATCGCGGGCGGCGTAGGGGCGGCGATGCATGCGGGGCGCTGGCTCGATCGCGCGATCAGCATCGCCGGTTTGTCGGCGACGGTGGTGCCGGAGTTCGTATCGTCGATCGTGCTGATTCTGGTGTTCGGCGTGTGGCTGCGCTGGCTGCCGATCGAAGCGTCGTATGCACCCGACGCGAGCGTGTTCGAGCAGTTGAGGCATCTCGTGCTGCCGGTGCTGCCGCTCGTGTTCGTGTTCTTCGGCTATATCGCGCGGATGGCGCGCGCGGGCACCGTCGAAGCGCTCGACGCTGACTACACGCGCACCGCCATCCTCAAGGGCCTGCCGCGCCACGTCGTGATCTGGCGGCACGTGCTGCGCAATGCGCTGCTGCCGACCGTCACGGTAGCCGCAACGCAGCTCGGCTACATGATCGGCGGACTCGTCGTGGTCGAGACGCTGTTCCACTACCCCGGCATCGGCTCGCTGATCTACAACGCGGCCAAGGCGAAGGACTTTCCGATGCTCGAAGCGGGCGTGCTGACGATCGGCGTGGTCTATACGCTCGCGAATCTCGTCGCCGATGCCGTGCATGTGCTGCTCGATCCGCGGCTGCGTGTGAGGAACGGCGAATGAGCGCGACTGTGCCGCCATCGGTGCCACCACCCTCAGTGCCGCCGTCCATGCCGCCGGCTTCGCCTGCGCCGCCCACACCGCCTGTGCCGGGCACGCCCGGCTCCGCATCGCACAACCGCAATCAACCGCGCTATCAACACTTGCTTCTGCTGCTGCGCTCGCCGACCTTCGTCGTGGGCGCGCTAATCGTCGCGTGGTGGATCGGCTGCGCGATGGCCGGGCCGTGGCTCGTGCATCTCGATCCCTACGCATCCGATCCGCTCAACTCGCTCACGCCGCCCGATCGCACGCACTGGTTCGGCACCGATCAGCTCGGCCGCGACGTGTTCTCGCGCGTGATCGTCGGCGCGCGCGACATCCTCACGATCGCGCCGCTCGCGACCTTGCTCGGCACCGCCGCCGGCACCGCGCTCGGGCTCGTGGTCGGCTACTTCGAGGGCTGGGTGGACAACCTCGTAGGACGCGCGATCGACGCCGTGCTCGCGCTGCCGCTCGTGATCGTCGCATTGCTCGCGCTCGCCGCGCTCGGCGCCTCGAACCTCACGGTGATCGTCGTGATCGGCCTTACGTTCACGCCGATCACCGCGCGCACCGTGCGCGCCGCCGTGTTCGCGGAACGCCATCTCGACTACGTGGCCGCCGCGCAACTGCGCGGCGAACGCGCGCCCTACATCATGTTCGCGGAGATCCTGCCGAACGTGCTGCCGCCGATCGTCGTCGAGGCAACCGTGCGGCTCGGCTATGCGATCTTCGCGGTCGCGACGCTGTCGTTCCTCGGCTTCGGCATCCAGCCGCCGTCGGCCGACTGGGGGCTCGCGCTGTCGGAGTCGTACACGCTGATGGCAGGCGGCGCCTGGTGGACCGTCGTGTTCACGGCGGGCGCGATCGCCTCGCTCGTGGTCGGCGTGAATCTTGTGGCCGACGGCGTGCAGGGCGTGCTTGACCCATAAATGGCCAATGAGAATAACCACTGAGCGAGCGATAAACGAGCGATGAGCGCACAGCCCTCTTCCTCTGCCGCGTTCGCGGCCTTCGACGTGTCGAAGAGCGAGCGCACCGATGCGCTGACCCTCGTCGGCCTGACGGTCGCGTACCGCGTGCGCGGGCGCGATCGCGAGGTGCTGCAGGACGTCTCGTTGCGCGTGCGGCGCGGCGAAGCGTATGGACTCGTCGGCGAGTCGGGCTGCGGCAAGTCCACGGTCGCGCTGGCAACGCTGCGCTATCTGCCGCGCAACGGCAAGGTGAAGGCGGGCAAGATCGCGATCGCCGGCGAGGACGAGCAGAAGCCCGGCGCCGAGGCGCTGCGCGGCATGCGCGGGACGACGGTCTCGATGGTCTATCAGGACCCGGGGCGCGCGTTGAATCCCTCGCTGACGATCGCGCGGCAGGTCTCCGAAGCATTCGAAACAGCGGGCGCCACACGCGACGAAGCACGGCAACGCACGCTCGAAATGTTGAAGCGCGTGCACATCGCGGCGCCCGAGCGCGTGATGGACAGCTATCCTCATCAATTATCGGGCGGCATGCAGCAGCGCGTCGTGATTGCGATGGCGCTCGCGTCGAACCCCGCGCTGCTGATTCTCGACGAACCGACCACCGGACTCGACGCGACCGTCGAAGCCGAGGTGCTCGATCTCGTCGCGCAACTGCGCAAGGAACTCGGCACCGCGGTGCTGTTCATCAGCCACAACCTCGCGGTGATCGGGCGCATGTGCGAGCGCGTCGGCGTGCTGTACGCGGGCAAGCTCGTCGAGGAAGGCGCGACGCGCGACGTCTTCACGCGGCCGCGCCATCCGTACACGGTCGGGCTGCTGCGCTGTCTGCCGACGCCCGGGCGCAGCAAGGACAGCGAGCGGCTCGATACGATCGCGGGCAGCCTGCCCGCGCCGGGTTCGGTCACGCAGGGCTGCATCTACGCGGAGCGCTGCCGTCTCGCCGACGAACGTTGCCGCCGCGAAGCGCCGCCGCCTTACCGGCTTGGCGCCGCGCATGGCGATCAGATGGCGCGTTGCCACTATCACGAGCGGGCGATCGAATTGCCGCGGACGGTGGCGGATGGGGAGACGGGGTTGGCCGACGGGTTGACTGCTGCGCCATCTAATGCGCCGCCGGCTGCCCCACGTACGGTAAGCGATGCGCGGCAACGCGAACCCTCGTCCACCGTGCTGCGCGCGCGCAATCTGTCGAAGACGTTCCACGTTGCCGGCGTGCCGCTGCGCGCCGTCGACGACGTTTCGCTCGACCTCGCGAGCGGCGAAACGCTCGGGCTCGTCGGCGAATCGGGTAGCGGCAAAACGACGCTCGCGAAGCTGATGCTCGGCCTGCTCACGCCCGACGCGGGCAGCGTGCTCGAACTCGACGGCGCACCGCTCGCCGCACGCGTCACGCGCCGCGGCGGCGAGCAACTGAAGTCGCTGCAGATCGTGTTCCAGAATCCGGACTCGGCGCTCAATCGCGCGCATTCGGTGAAGCGGCTGCTCGGCCGAGCGCTCACGCGCCTGAGCGCGCTGCGCGGCCCCGCGCTCGACGCGCGGCTCGCCGCGTTGACGGCCGCCGTGCGCTTGCCGGAGCGCTATCTCGACGCGCGCTCGCGGCAGTTGTCGGGCGGGCTCAAGCAGCGTGTCGCGATTGCGCGCGCGTTTGCCGGCGAGCCGCGTGTCGTCGTCTGCGACGAGCCGACCTCGTCTCTCGACGTATCGGTGCAAGCCGCGATCCTGAACCTGCTTGCCGACCTGCAGCGCGAGCGCGACGTCAGCTACGTGTTCATCTCGCACGATCTGCACGTGGTGCGCTATGTGTCGGATCGCATCGCGGTGCTCTATCTCGGCCGCCTGCTCGAGATCGGACCGGCCGCCGCGGTGTTCGACGGAGCGCAGCATCCGTACACCGAGGCGCTGCTGTCGGCGGTGCCGACGCTGCGCGACCAGGATGAGCGTGACGGCCGGCAATGGCCGAAGCCGGCGCGCATCCGGCTGTCCGGCGAACTGCCGGGGGCGGGCGCGATGCCGTCGGGCTGCATTTTTCACACGCGCTGTCCACGCAAGCTCGGCGCGATCTGCGAGGAGCAGGACCCGCCGTTTCTCGATGCCGGCAACGACGCGGATAAAACCCGCGCGCATCTGATCCGCTGTCATATTCCACCGGAGACGTTGCGTGCGTTGCAGAGCACGGCGCGCGATGACGGCGCGGGCAAGATGGCGGACGCGGACGATTCCGGCGACGCCGTGCCCAACGCCTGACGGCCCGGCATTCAACGTCCGGTAGCGCTGCCAATCGGTTCACGGTTCACTCGCTCCCCTCGCCCAGCTCCGTTGCCTGACCGGCCTCGCACAGCGCCACATCGAAGCCGCCGCGAGTAACGACGGCAACGCGAGAGTTCCGGCAGGTCGGGGGCCGACAACAGCCGGGGCAATCGCGAAAACAATGGCGAAAGCAAAGGCAGCGCCGCCAATGACAACGGCGGCGTGAACGCGTACCCGCCATCGCCCAGTCTCAGACCGGGCTCACGCGCCCTACCCGCCTGCGGCATGTACCGGCATACTGTCCGCTATCCGCCGGCAACGGCGGTGACGTCCCGATCCCCCAGTCGCGCGTCACCGATCGAGGCCGGTCGGAGCGGCCCACCCGCCTTCGGCACGAGCGCCGACGAAAACGCGGCAGAGCGCGCGCCGGCAAGCGCCGGCGCGTCGCGCGAACCGCGCCGCAGGCGGCGGAAACACCACCCCCATTGCGTGCGAGTGTTATGGAACCAATCCGAGACGATCACCTCATATCAGATTCAACGTTCGATATGAGGGCCCACAACATGCAACGAAACGTCCCCCCTTCCGCGACACGCGCGGCCGCCGCCGTGCTGATGGTTGCCGCGCTGGGCCTCGCATCGCTCGCCAACGCGCAAACGCCGGCGCCCAAGCCGGCGCAACCGCTGCAGCAAACCCTGTCGCAAGCCGCGCCGCCGGTCGATCCGACGTTCTCGGCTTACTCGCTCCTGCAAACCTGCAAGCAGCGCAACGACAATGTCGCGGAAGCGCAGTGCGTCGGCGCGATCCGCGGCATCATTCACGGCTACCAGTACGGCGTGCTATTCCTCAGCCAGCGCGCCCCGCTACCGGCCAACGAAACGCAACGCGTCTCGCTGTGCCTGCGCGACGTGCCGGTGTCGTCGATCGTCGACGACTTCGTCGCGGACGCCGCCCAGGTCGACGACGACTCCCTCAAGCACACCCCCGCCGAAGTCGCGGTGCTCGGTTCCGTGCACCTGCACCACGCCTGCACCTGAGCACATCGGTAACGTCAGGCTCCGCCGGCCGGGTCACCGGCATCGTTCATGAAGCGCACCGCCGTCTCGGCGGCGGCCGCGCTTGAGCCTGCGTCGGCACTCACAGCATTTCGAGCGGACGCTTGCTGCGCGGCGGTTTGAAGTACGCGTCGAGCGCGGCGAGTTCACCGGCTTCCAGCTTCAGTTGCGAGGCGCGATGGTTGTCGCGCACATGCTCGACGCGCGCGGCCTTCGGAATCGCGCAAATGCCGGGCTTGCCCAGCACCCACGCCAGCGCCACCTGAAACACCGAGATGCCGCGCGCGTCGGCGATGTCGTCGAGCGGCGAGCGCTTCGGCAAACGCGCATGATCGACCGGGCTGTAGGCCATCGCCGGCATCCCGCGCGCGGCGAGCCACGGCAGCAGATCGAATTCCGGCCCGCGGCGCGCGACGTTGTAGAGAACCTGATTGGTCGCGCAGGCATCGCCGCCGGACGCCGCGACGAGTTCGTCCATGTCGTCGGTGTCGAAGTTGCTCACGCCCCAGTGACGGATCTTGCCCGCGCGACGCAGCGCCTCGAACGCATCGACGGTTTCGGCGAGCGGCACCGAGCCGCGCCAGTGCAGCAGATACAGATCGAGCCGATCCGTTTTCAGACGCTTGAGGCTTTGCTCGCAGGCGGCGATCACGCCGCGCCGGCTCGCGTTGTGCGGATACACCTTGCTGACGAGGAACACCTTGTCGCGCAAGCCGGCCAGCGCTTCGGCGAGCAGCGACTCGGTCGCGCCGTCGCCGTACATTTCGGCCGTGTCGATCAGCGTCATGCCGAGTTCGATGCCGCAGCGCAGCGCCGCGATTTCCGCCGCGCGCTGCGCCGGCCTCTCGCCCATTTCCCACGTGCCCTGCCCCAACGCCGGAATGCGCTCGCCGCCTGGCAGGCTTACGCTCGCGATATCGCTCGTCATGCTGACTCCTCGAAGTGGCTCGATTCAATGCGGTTCAATACCGTTCAATACGGTTCAATGCGTTTCATGCGATGCGACGCACGGCCCGGTCCGGCACCGTGCGCGAAATAGCGCCAACCGGCGCAATGCGGCTTGAGGCGCCGGAATACATCGGAACGCCACGGGGTGCATCGGGACGCGACGCATGCCGCAAAAGCTTAGCGACGAGTTTAGCGGCTCGGCGGCCTCGCGGCGGCGCGCCAGGCAAAAGCCCGCTATAACGCGGCGCGCCGATGTTCTAGAATTGCCGCTTGCCTATCTCGCGTGAGCCCCATGACCTCTGCCTCGGAAGACCGCTGGCGCGACCTGCGCCCGGACCCGGAAAACGACACGCCGCTCTATCTGCAGCTCGCCCGCAAGCTCGGCAGCGCGATTCACGAAAACCGCTGGAACGCCGGCGAGGCGCTGCCTTCGGAGCGCGTGCTGTCGGAGGCGCTCGGCGTCTCGCGCATCACGTCGCGCAAGGCGATCGCGCTGCTCGTCGAGCAGGGTTTGATCCGCCGCACCCAGGGCGCGGGCAGCTTCATCACGCCGCGCTACGAAGATCCTTTGTCGCGGCTGTCGAGCTTCAGCGAAATGCTGCGGCGACGCGGCTTCACGCCGAGTTCGAAGTGGCTGTCGCGCGAAATCTCGCCGGCCAATCGCGATGAAGTGATCCAGCTCGGGCTGTCGCCGGCCGCGGCGGTGACGCGGCTGCGGCGGCTGCGGCTTGCCGACGGCATCGTGATGGCAGTCGAGAACTCCACGTTTCCGGCGGCGGTCATTCCCGATCCTCAGGCGATCGGCGATTCGCTGTACTCGTATCTGGAGAGTCGCGGGCTGACGATCGTGCGCGCGCTGCAGCATTTTCGGGCGGTGAACGCGAGCGAGGAAATCGCGCAGCAGATGAGCATCGCGCCCAACGAGGCGCTGCTGCTGATTACGCGCGTCGGTTATACGGCGGATCAACGGGCGATCGAGTTGACCGATACGTATTGCCGGAACGATTACTACGATTTTGTCGCGGAGTTGAGGAAGTAGGGGTGGAGATGCGAGGTGCCGTGATGTGTGGTCGCGGTGCATTCGTCTGTCTTGTGCGGCGGGATGCTGAGCGGTTGCGGTTGCGGTTGTGATGTGGCATAGCCTTGGCGCTACGCCTGTCTCGCCTCGCGAGTCGACATGCGCCAGCGGTAACGCTAAAAACGCGGGCGTCTCCTCTCGCCCGTTCCGGGGGCGGCCTGTTGCGCGTGCGGCCGATCGAGCCCGATTGCGAATTGCCGTGTCGCGACGCAATCACTCAGGTGTGGTCGGACAAGAAGTCGAGCAGCCAACCCGTTGCCGCGATACGTCGCACACGCACCCGGCGCTACGCCCATCTCGCCTCATGCGCGCCGATACGCGCTGGCGGCAATGCATAAAACGCGGGCGTCTCCGCCAACTCTTCCGCCGGCTGCACACCAAGCACGCGGCCGAATTCCGACTGCACGCTCGCGACGCAATCACCTATCTCGTCGAGCGCGACCTCGGGCGCCTGCTGTCCATCGGGTAGCAGCCCGAACGACTGAAGCCAGCGCCCTGTCTGCGCAAGCGACACCTTCACGTGCCAGCTGCCGCCTTCGCTGGCTCGCCGCGCGAGCGCGACCATCGCGCCGAACGCCGCCAGATAGCCGGTTGCGTGATCGAGCGCCTGACACGGCAGATGCCGCGGCTCGGCGCTGCCCGCTGCGGCGCGCTCGTGCCACGCGATGCCGCTCGCCGACTGCACGAGGCTATCGAAACCGCGCCGCTGCGCCCACGGCCCCGTATGCCCGTACGCGCACACCGACACATAGACGATGCCGGGCCGCAGCCGCGCCAGTTCCCGAGGACCGAAGCCGCGCGCGGCGAGCGCGCCCGGGCGATACGCCTGCAGGAACACGTCGGCATCGCGCGCGAGTCCGCCCAGCGTCTCGCAGCCGGCCGCGTCGCGCAGATCGACGACGGCCGAGCGCTTGCCGCGACCGTTGTCGATCACGAGCGGCGCGATGTTCGGCAGATGCGGCCCGTTGATCATCAGCACGTCCGCGCCGTGATGCGCGAGCGCGCGTCCAGCCACCGGTCCCGCGATGATGCGCGACAGGTCCAGCACGCGCACGCCCGCGAGCGGCCGGTCAAGCCCGCTCCCGATACGGCGCGGCGGCTCGGCCGGCGCATCGCCGATGCGCTCGATCTCGAACAGCGGCAAGCCCGCGATCGCCCGCGCCTGTTCGAGCGCAGCCCATTCTTCCGGCGTGCGAATCAACGCGGCGCACAGGCCCTCGTCGGCCAGCGTTTGATCGAGCGTCGCGCCGTCCCAATTGCGAATCGCGGCGGCCACCGGCTCGCGCCCGTTCTCGCAACCGAGCACCCGCAGCACGCCCTGCAAGTGATGCGCGAAGTTCGTGTGCAACTGGACCCAGCGGCCATCGCGCGTTTCGTAGAACCCTGTCACCGGATCGCGCAGCACGGGCGGCGGCCCGTCGTCGATACGCAGATAGCGTTCGCTGCGAAACGCCGCGAGCGCGCGCCGCATCTGCACGGCCACGTGTTGCCTGCGGCCGCTGCGCAAGCGCCAATACTCGGCCGCGGCAAGGCCGGTCGCCGCGATCGTCGCCGAAGCGAGGCTGCCGACGCGGTAGACCGACGGCAGGCCCGGGTCCGCGCCGCTCAGCGCAACGGAATGCAGGGTAACCGGATCGCATCCGGCAAGCGTCCAGATATGTTTGAGAGCAAGTTCGGGCGTCATGGCATGGGGCGCGTTCGGCGCGCTGACGGAAATGAAGTGACCCGAGTCTAGAATTCCGCCTTGCCGCAATCAATCTTGATTATGATAATCAATATATATTGATTTCTTCGGTTTCCACACGTTTTCATGCCAGCCCAGACTTTCCTCACCGCCGCCGAAGCGGCCGCAATGCTCGGCATCAGCCTGCCCACGCTGTATGCGTACGTGAGCCGCGGCATGCTCGGCTCGTCGCCGGACGCGCAAGGCCGGCACCGTCTCTACGATGCCGCCGAAGTACGCCGCCTCGCGCGCCGCAAGGCCGACGGCAAGCGTGCGGGCAAGGTCGCACAGAAGGTGCTGGACTGGGGCGTGCCGGTGCTCGAATCGTCGATCACGCTGGTCGCAGACGGGCGTCTTCTGTATCGCGGACACGATGCGATGGAGCTCGCGCGCAGCGCATCGCTCGAAGACGTCGCGGCGCTGCTGTGGGAATGCAGCGCGCGGCGCATCGCCGACGCGCCGGCCGTGCCGCTCGCGCCCGCGCAATGGGGCGCGTGGCTCAAACTGTGGAGCGACAGCACGCCGCTCGATCGCGCGCTCGTGCTGCTGCCGGCCGCCGCGGCGCAGATGCCGCGTGTGTGGGCGCTCGGCCGCGACGCGCAACTCGACACCGCATGCGCCGTCATGCGGCTGCTGGCTGCGGCGATGCTGCCGGCGGCGCCGTCGAACGAACCGCTGCACCGGCAACTCGCCGCCGCGTGGCAGGTCCGCAACCGGCCACAGAGCGCACTGCTGCGCGCGGCGCTGGTCGCCTGTGCGGATCACGAACTCAACGCGTCGACGTTTACGGTCCGCTGCATCACCTCGACGGGGACGCACCTGTTCGGCGCGGTGGCGGGCGGACTCGCGGCGCTGGCCGGTCCGCGTCACGGCGGGGAAACGGTGCGCATCGCCGCACTGCTCGAAGAAGCGGCGCGCGCGCCCGATCTGGACCGCTACCTCGCGAACCGTCTCGCGCATTCCGAACAAGGCGCGCAGGGTCCGCTGCTGTCGGGCTTCGGTCATCCGCTTTATCCAGATGGCGATCCGCGCGCGCGATTACTGTTGACGATGCTCGCCGACCGTGCGCCCAACCGCTCATCGCTCGACAATGTGCTGAGGCTAGCGCGCGCGGTGCGCGACACGACCGGCGCCGAGCCGACTGTCGATTTTGCATTGGCCGCGATCGAGCGGGTGCTCGGCTTGCCGGCTGGCGCGGCGTTCACGTTATTCGCGGTCGGGCGCGTGGTCGGCTGGATTGCTCATGCGATGGAACAGGCACGCGACGGACGGTTGATCCGGCCGCGCGCACGGTATATCGGGGAATATGAGGTGGACAGGTGATTCGCGGCGATGGGTGCATGGGCTGCTGAGCTGGAGCACGCGGCGAGACTCAGGTGCGGATGCGCCGATCCCCTCGTCTCTTGAGGCTCCGCGCGCTACCACGAACGGGCATGGGCTAAACGCGCGCCAACCACCGCTCGTGGAACGGCTTCAGACCACGCTCGGGCGGCGTGTCAGCCAGGCCAGCATCGGCCGGCCGAATAGTGGCTTCGGCACCGCGTGCTCAGAACCGCTCGCGAGCGCAAAACGCGCCCCCGCCTGCCCGGCGCTGATCCACGCGACCGCGCCGCGCGGCAGTTCGATCGACTCGCCCATCGCCAGCCAGTGATCCTCGTGCTCGCCCTCGACTGTCAACCAGACCTCGCCCGAGATCACCTTGAATATCGACGGACGCGCGACACGCCAGGCCGCCGCGGGCTCGCCATGTTCGAGTTCGAAAATCCGGACTTCACGCATCGCCGTTCTCCTAAAAAAACTTTTCTGTTGTACCGATTATTGACGTGCGATGATCGGAGACCCATGCACAGTTCCGAACACTTTCATCGGAACTGTTCAGTTAAAAAACCGGACAGTTGGCCTGATTGGCTCGACGTGAGTGGCAATTTCGGCTCGCCGGCCCGCGGAGGAGACCACGGTATGAAGCTCGATATCCAGCTCGATCGGGACAACGGCGTGCCGCTAACCGAACAGATCGTCGCGGGCGTCACCGCCTGGATTCGCTCGCGCAACGCGCACCCCGGTTCGAAATTGCCGTCGATTCGCCAGTTCGCCGCCGACTTCGGCGTAAGCCGCTTTCCGGTAATCGAGGCTTACGACCGGCTGGTGTCGCTCGGCTATGTCGACTCGCGTCACGGCTCCGGCTTCTACGTCGCCAATCGTCAACCGGCGGGCACGCTCTGCACAGGCGCCTCGGACCCACGCCGCGCCGAGGATGAATCGGACCACCTGCTGCAGCAGTTCAGCCATCCGGGCGAAACGCTGAAGCTCGGCAGCGGCTTTATTCCGGAAAGCTGGCGCGATATGGACGGCATCGCCCAGGCGATCCGCCACGTGTCGCGCACCGATCCGGCGAGCATGGTCGATTACGCGACACCGCTCGGCAACCCGCTCCTGCGCGAGCATCTGCGCACCCGCATCGCGCAGTTGGGCATCCACGCCGAAGTGTCGCAAATTCTCATCACCAACGGCGCGAGCCAGGCGTTCGATCTGCTGATGCGCTACATGCTGAAGGCCGGCGATACGATCTTTGTGGAAGACCCCGGCTACTACAACCTGTACGGCCTGCTGAAGCTGCATGGCGTCAGGCTGGTCGGCATTGCCCGCGTCCACAACGGACTCGATCTCGACGCGATGGAAGCGCAGCTCAAGCTGCACCGGCCGAAGCTGCTGCTGATCAACACCGTGTTCCATAACCCGACCGGCACCACGGTAGTGCCGCAGGTCGCGTTCCGGCTCCTGCAAATGGCGCGCGAGCATCGCTTCGCGATTATCGAAGACGATATCTACGCCGACTTCCAGACCGATCCCAGCGACCGCCTCGCCACGCTCGATCAGCTCGAACAGGTGATTTACGTGGGCGGACTGTCGAAGACACTGTCGTCGTCGCTGCGAATCGGCTGCGTGGTGGCAAGCCACGCGATCATCAAGGACCTCGTCGATATCAAGATGCTGACGAGCATCGGCGGCTCGCGCTTTGCCGAAGCGGTCGCGGTATCGATGCTGGAGCGCGGCGCGTATCGTAAATACCTCGAACGTCTGCGCCGCCAGATGCGCGACGCGCTCGGCTCGACTATCCAGACGCTCGAGGACGCCGGCTGGGAAATTTTCGAGAAACCGGCGGGCGGCAAATTCGTCTGGGCACGCGTGCCGCACGTCGCCAACGCCGAGCGGCTCGTGGAATGCGGCGCCCCGTTCGGGGTGACGGTCGCGCCGGGCCACCACTTCCGGCCAAACCAGGAGCCGAGCCCGTGGACGCGGATTCATGTGGCATTCGGAAACGATCCGCGCGCGTTGGCGTTTTTCCGCGCGGCCGCGAAGCTGACGCCGGACGACTGAAGGCAGGGCAGGCAAGCCGCCCCATGCACCCGCCCCCGTAAATGGCTGCGCCAGGCCACGCTTTTCCATAAAATAGCGACTCCCAGCCCGTCCCTGCGTGCCAAGCCGCCCTCCATGCCCATGACGCCGACTCCGCCCGCCCTCGCCAGCGACACGGCCCCGACCCCTTCGGCCCGTTCGCTCACCGTCATGCTGTGGCTCGTCGCCACCGGCTTCTTCATGCAGACGCTCGACTCGACGATCGTCAACACCGCGCTCCCCGCGATGGCGACAAGCCTCGGCGAGTTGCCGCTGCGCATGCAATCGGTGGTGATCGCCTATTCGTTGACGATGGCGGTGATGATTCCCGTGTCCGGCTGGCTCGCCGACAAGCTCGGCACGCGCCGCGTGTTCTTCAGCGCGATCCTCGTGTTCGCGGTCGGCTCGCTGCTGTGCGCGAACGCGCATACGCTGAATCAACTGGTGATCTACCGCGTTCTGCAGGGCGTGGGCGGCGCGATGCTGCTGCCAGTGGGACGACTCGCCGTGCTGCGCACTTTTCCGGCGGAACGCTACCTGCCGGCGTTGTCGTTCGTGGCGATTCCAGGCCTGATCGGGCCGCTGATCGGGCCAACGCTTGGCGGCTGGCTCGTCAAGATCGCATCGTGGCACTGGATCTTTCTGATCAACGTGCCGGTCGGTATCGTGGGCTGCATTGCGACGTTTATCTTCATGCCGGATAGTCGCAACGAAGACACCGGCAAGTTCGATATACAGGGTTACCTGTTTCTGATTGTCGGCATGGTGGCGATTTCTTTCGCGCTCGACGGCCGTACCGAATTCGGCATTCAGCACGCCACGGTGCTGGTTCTGCTGATTCTGAGCCTCGCCTGCTTCGTCGCCTATGGTTTGCACGCGGTGCGCGAGCCGGCGCCAATCTTCCCGCTCGATCTGTTCAAGATCCACACTTTCAGCGTCGGCCTGCTCGGCAACCTGTTCGCGCGGATCGGCAGCGGCTCGATGCCCTACCTGATTCCCCTGTTGCTGCAGGTGAGTCTCGGCTATAGCGCCTTCGAAGCCGGCCTCATGATGCTGCCCGTCGCGGCTGCGGGCATGGTATCCAAGCGTCTCGTGACGAAGCTGATTGTCAGGTACAGCTACCGAAGCGTGCTGATGACCAACACAATCCTGGTCGGCCTGATGATGGCGAGTTTTGCGCTCACGAGCGCGAGTCAGCCACTGTGGCTGCGGCTCGTGCAACTCGCGATTTTCGGCGGCGTCAACTCCATGCAGTTCACCGCCATGAATACGTTGACGCTGAAGGACCTCGGCACTGGCGGCGCAAGCAGTGGCAACAGCCTGTTCTCGCTGGTACAGATGCTCTCGATGAGCCTCGGCGTAACGGTGGCCGGCGCGTTGCTCGCGACCTTCACCGGCATCATGCAGCGCGTGACCGCAGCCAATTCGCTGCCCGCGTTTCATGCCACGTTCCTCTGCGTCGGCATCATTACCGCTTGTTCGTCATGGATCTTCGCGCAGTTGGCGCCGGACATTCGCACTCCCGCGAAAAAAACCGATCCGTCAGAACGGGCCTGATCGTTGAACTGAACGCTGGACCGGGCGCGAGGCCGATCGCCGGACCCGTTGCGACGAGGTAAAGCGCCTTCTCGAGCGGCCCGCGACACGGGCCATCGACGAGCGCTGCCGACCTGCAACAGGGCGCGCCGCGCACCAGCGAAGTGCGAATCATCGCCTTCACGCTTGAGCGGGCGCACAATTGTGGCCTCGAAGGTCGAGTCGGAGCATGGTGGCTGGACGCCCACGCAGTGTTTGTGCACGCGCATAGTTCTTGCTGGCCTATCCTGTAAACTTTCGTATCTGCGCGTGCGAACTCGTGCCGAGCCTGCAAGCGCCGCCACTTCCACACGACTGACATGATGAGCATGATCGAACTCGATCCTCCCGGCTTTCAGCCACCCCGCCCGATGGCCGGCGACGAAGGCTCCCGGCGTACCGTTCTGTATGGCGGATACACCGTTTTCAGTGTGTTTCAGCCCGTTTTTTCGGTGTCGCACCGACGTGCAATCGGGTATCACGCCTCGCTGCGCGCTCACGACGAACATGCTCAGCACGTGCCCTCCCACGAAGTTTTCACGCAAGCCGCGCGCCGCGGCGACCTGCTTGAACTCGGGCGCCTGGCTGAGTCGCTGCATCTCGGCAATTTCAACGCGTTCGACAGTCACGACGAATGGCTCTTCCTGAGTCTGCATCCGGCCGCGCTGATGGACACCAGCTACGGTGACGCGCTGCTTGCCAGCCTGAAAACACTTGGTTTGCCGCCACAACGCGTGGTGCTCGAAGTGCCCGAGCAGGCGGGCGGTGAAACCACGCGCTTTACCGAAATCATCGACGTACTGCGTAAATCCGGCTTCCTGATTGCGCTCGACGGCTTCGGCGTGAAGCATTCGAATATCGACCGCGTGTGGAATCTGCGACCGGACATCGTCACACTCGACCGCTGCATCCTCGCGCAAGCCAGCGAACACTCGCATATCGAACGCGTACTGCCGGGCCTCGTCTCGCTGCTGCACGAATCGGGGCAACTGGTGCTGATGGGCGGCCTGAGCACCGAGCGTGATGCCCTGATCGCGCTGGAATGCAACGTGGACTTCGTCCAGGGCGCTTTTTTCGCGGGCCCAAGTGTCGAACCGGTCAAGCCGCAAGCCGCAGCAGGCCTCATGGATACGCTCTCCGCCGCGCTGCGCCAACGGGTTGCAACGCGCGAGAAGGCTCAGTCCGAGCGGCTCGCGCCCTATGCCGCCGCGCTGGAGACGGCCGCCGCGCAATTGGTTGCCGGAGAGTCGCTCGACGAAGCCACCGCGCCGCTGCTCGCACTTGACGAAACGGCTCGCTGCTTCGTGCTGGACGGTTCGGGCCGGCAGATTGGCGACAACGTGTTGCCACCGGGCCGCACGTCGCAACGCGCCAAGCGCTTCCGCCCGCTGCTGCATTCAGAAGGCGCAAGCTGGGAGCGACGCCCGTACTTTATTCAGGCGATGCGTCAACCCGGTCAGGTGCATCTGACGCCGCCGTATCTGTCGATCAACGAAGCGCACCTGTGCGTCACTGCCTCGATTGCTGCCCATACGCCACACGGCACGCAGGTGCTATGCGTCGACATCAATTGGGAAATTGCGGCTCACCGGAGCTAAAGCCCCCGGACGCTGCTGAATCCGGGCAAGCAGTTCCTTGACCGCCTCCCGGCCCAGCATACGGTTAGCGGCCTCCAGACGCGCGGCGCTGGTCACGATGCGCAACGAGACGATCCTCGCCGAACTGTCCGTTGCGCCGTCCGTCAGCACGTCGATGACTCCAACGACGTCGCCCTCGCAGAACAGCGCGATACACACGGCCCCTTGCATCGATACCACCTCGGCATTGGTCGCCTGCTGCGCAAGCGAGGTTATCGCGTTCATCCAGTCGGTGGGCGCCGGCTCGCCTGCACGCACGGGTTCACGCGCCGGTGCCGGAACTGGCTCGCTCAGCGCGGCATGCACAGGCGCATTCTGCGGAACGCACAAGGGGGCGTCGCTCATCACTTCAGGCGCGTCGCTAAAGAGCCGCAGCAGACCCGCCCGGTCCTGCATTTCCAGCGCCACGCGCAAACGCTCGACGATCTGCCCATGCAACGCCGGATCGTGCCGCTTGAGCGGTGCGCCGGCACGTTGTAGCCGCGCCTTGGCCCGATGGACGATCTGCCGGCAAGCGGTCGGTGTGCGTTCGAGAATCGAGGCGATCTCCGCATAGTCGCAATCGAAGGCTTCGTGCAGCACGAACGCTGCGCGCTCCTCCGGCTTCAGATGTTCGAGCAGCAGCATCACGCCATATGACATGTCTGCCGTGCGTAGCGCCAGTTCCTCCGCGGATGGCGCGACTTCGTCGAGCCACGGCTCCGGCAGCCAGCCGGTGGTTTGCGATGCGCGCTCCCGCTGCACCTGCCGAAAGCGGTCGATCGCCATGCGCGTGGTCAGCGTGGTGAGCCAAGCGACCGGTGTTTGCACCGCTTGCGTATCGGCCAGATGCCATTTGAGCCAGGCGTCCTGCACCAAGTCTTCCGCTTCCGCCCGACTGCCCAGCATCCGGTACGCGAGCGCGAGCAGACGGGCGCGCGCGGCCTCGAAACTGGATGCCTTGTCGATTCCCTGTTCCGTCATGCGTGACCTCCAGTTCGTGCGTGGTGAAAAAGTGTGCCTGCGGCGTTGCGAGGGACGCTCGCCATCGCCGGTATTCCTTGCTTGACGTCCGGGCGCTCGACGATGTGACAGCGGCATACAAAAAAATTCCTGTCACACGGCGGGTCGCCGCTTCGTCATATGAGCAACAACCGGTGCATGAAGCGCGCGGTTTCCAAACCAGCGTCGCCCACGCATCTACTCACCACTGGCGCCACCCATGTGTCACGTCACGCGTAACGAGGACTCCATGCCTTCCAGCCCCCCATCCGCTTCCAGTCTCGTGCCAACGGTAATCGAACAGTCCGGCCGCGGCGAACGCGCGTACGATATTTACTCCCGTCTGCTGCGCGAGCGCATTGTGTTTCTGGTCGGGCCGGTGAACGAGCAATCGGCCAGTCTGATCGTCGCGCAGTTGCTGTTTCTGGAATCCGAGAACCCTGACAAGGATATTTCTTTTTACATCAACTCGCCGGGCGGTTCGGTGTACGACGGTCTCGCGATTTACGACACGATGCAGTTCATCAAGCCCGCGGTCTCGACCCTGTGCACGGGCTTCACCGCAAGCATGGGAACGTTCCTGCTCACTGCGGGGCAACGTGGCAAGCGGTACGCGCTGCCGAACGCGCGCATCATGATTCACCAGCCGTCCGGCGGCGGCCAGGGCACCGCGGCGGACATCGAGATTCAGGCAAAGGAGGTGCTGTATTCGCGCGCGCGCCTCAACGCGATGATGGCGGAACGCACTGGCCGCAGCATCGAAGAAATCGCGCGCGACACCGACCGTGACAACTTCATGTCGGCACTCGAGGCGAGGCAATATGGATTAATCGATGAAGTGCTGGAAACTCGCGGGCCAAGGCATGCGCAGAGCGGCACGACTCAGAGCGAAAACATTTAGCGGGACTGATTGGTAACGGCCGTTTGTAGCGACCCAAAGCGCTTTTTTTACCCGAATCGGTGCGACCAGACCACAAAAGCTGCCCACCTTCGCTGGAATCGCTATCATGTCGCGATTCGTCGACTGCGACGATCGCTTCAATGGAGAGATACATGGCGTCATCCAACGAAAACGTCAGCATGGCGCTATTTTGCGACTTCGAAAATGTCGCGCTCGGCGTGCGCGACGCGAAGTACGACAAATTCGACATCAAGCTGGTGCTCGAACGCCTGCTGCTCAAAGGCAGCATCGTCGTCAAGAAAGCCTATTGCGACTGGGACCGCTACAAGAGTTTCAAAGGAGCGATGCACGAAGCCAATTTCGAATTGATCGAGATCCCGCACGTGCGTCAATCGGGCAAGAATTCCGCGGACATCCGGCTCGTGGTCGACGCACTCGATCTCTGCTACACGAAATCGCACGTCAATACGTTCGTCATCATCAGCGGCGATTCGGATTTTTCGCCATTGGTGTCGAAGCTGCGCGAGAACGCCAAGCAGGTGATCGGCGTCGGTGTGCAGCAGTCCACATCGGATCTGCTGATTGCCAATTGCGACGAGTTCTTTTTTTACGACGACCTCGTGCGTGAAAGCCAGCGCTCCGTCGCAAGACGTGAATCGTCGCGCCCGCAGCAGAGTGCTCAGCAGACCGCCAAACGCGCGCCCGATGAGGACAAAGCCCGACCTAAGGAAGATCTGGAAAAACGCCGCAGCAAGGCGGTCGAAATTGCGGTGCAAACCTTCGATGCGCTCGCTTCCGAACGAGGCGACAGCGGCAAGATCTGGGCGTCCGTGCTGAAAAACGCCATCAAGCGGCGCAAACCGGATTTCAACGAGACGTACTACGGTTTTCGCGCTTTCGGCAATCTGCTGGAAGAAGCACAGGCACGTGGGCTGCTTGAATTCGGCCGCGATGAGAAGTCGGGCGCGTACGTGTATCGAAGCGCCGCAGCGACTGTCGCGGGGGAAACCGTGAGCGAGGCGGTTGAAGCTGAGCCGGCTGAGCACTCCTATAAGGCGCAGACGGCGGAAACCAACACTGGCGAACCGGGTGGCAAGCACGAATCACGTCGCAAAGACCGCAACAAACGCAAAGCGGGTCGCGGCCAGCAAGAAGTTGTTTCTGAGGAATCCGCTGCGGTCGGGCCGGCCGTCACCGAGTTGGTGATCCTCACCGAGCCGCAGGAAGACAAGACGCATGAGCAGCTGCCGTCCGCCAACGAGTTCGTGGCAATCGCGGCAATGCAGCCCGAAACGCCCTCGGTAGCATCGGAACACGCGAGCACGGAATCTGTCACTGGCGGCGAAAGCACTCAGGAAGACGAAGGTGACCAACCCGAACGTCCACAGAACGCGAAAAAACGCGCGTCACGCAAGACAACTGCGAAGAAGGTGAAGAAGAGCACGCCGCGACCGATCGACGAGGTGCCCGAGATCGCCGCACCGACCGAGACCTCTGCGTCGCCGGGAAGCGAGGGAGAAGCGCCTGTGGCTGCGAGGAAAACGGCTCGCAAGACAACAGCACGCGGCCGTCGTCCGCGTAAGGCAACAACGGCGGACAAGCCGGAGAGCACGGAATAAACCACCACGGCATATCCTCGCCCAGTCGCTGAGCAGGTACACGGTTTGCCATGCACGCGTCCGCGTACCCGCTCGTACCACCCAAAGTGCCCGCCCTGCCCTGCGTGTCGAATCACGACGGCCGAAAGGCTCAACGACCCAATAACCCGTCAAAAGGCAATAACCTTGCCAGTCATGCAGGACCGCAAAACAATATCGCCTGACATACCGCGATATGTCAGGCGATAGCTCACCGCGATCCCATCCAAGCCCACGGCCTTCGCCAGGAACTCGCCGACCTCATTTCGCACGTTTCCGCCAGCAATAAAATCTTTACGGCAACCGGCAAACCCGCTCACCTGCTCGAAAAGACCCGACCTCCCGGCAACGCTGAACACCAAGGCCCATCCACACAGATTGACCGCCCATGGGCTCCGATGCTCAATAGTACGGATAAGGCGAATACATGACCGGAGGCGGTGCGTAATAAGGACGAGGCGCGACATACACCGGTTGCGGCGCTGCATAGTACGGCTGCGGTTGCGCAATCGTGTCGCCCTTGGAGGTCATGCATTGGGCGTACGCCGCGTCGTAACTCGCCTGCAGACCGGCCGCCGAATACTGGGCGCTATTCGCGCCGTTCGCGCCGCCGATCAGCAAGCCACTGCCCGCGCCGATCGCCGCGCCAGCGCCGGCATTGCCCGCCGCCGCGCCAAGCAGCGCGCCGATCGCCGCGCCGCCAAGCGTGCCCAGCGCCGCGCTGTTCACGCCATTCGTCGTAGCAGCCTGCGCCGCGCCGGATGGATTGATTGAGCGATTCGCGTAATCACGGCATGCGTAGTCGTCCTGCTGGAACTGCTGGAGCGGTTGGCCGCTACGCGGCAGCGCGACCACGCTAGGACCGCTCGGTGGTACCACGGCGCAACCGCCGAGTACGAGTGCGATAACGGCCGCCGGGATGGCCAGGCCGATCGATTTATTGTTGGAAGTCATGGTAGTGCACTTCAGGAAATTGGAATTCAAACGTTAGGCTAATCGCCAAATTCCGTGGTTACTGCTTCGTTACAGAAAGTTTTTCGCCGCGCCACGCCGGTTGGGTGTGCGCATCGCGAAAACACGATGATCGCGCGCGTCATGGCAGGTAATGCTTGTAAGCGCATCGGCAATCAAATTATGCGGGGCACCGGCCTACACTCGCGTCAAACGAACCCCGCCGCACGCTCGCACGGCAACGCGGTCACCCATCGTGTCGAAACAAAGGATACCTCAATGAACCGGCTCATTCTTGCCGCGAGCGCAGCTTGCGTCGCATGGGCGGCGCCCGCCTTCGCCCAGTCCACGCCGGGCGCGCCTGATAGCGCGCCTCAGCAACCGGCCACGACGTTTTCAAGTGCCGCCATTGCGCAGAATTTTCAATACATCAATCATCCGCCGCCACCGCCCGCGCCAGCCAGTTCGGTAACGTCGACGGGTAGCGGCCGGGGTCATCGGCATCGGCAGATGTCGGGCAGCTCCGATTCGGGCGGCTAAAAAACCGCTAACAGGCGGCTGGCAAGCACCTCGTTAACAGCGCGCGGCTCAACGCAACGCAAGCGCTTCTCCGCGTCCATTTCACGTCGTCAGCACAAAACCGCGGTTACCAACTGTAACCATGTTCTACGCAAAAACAGCGGAAAAGACACACGCCGGCAACATAACAGGACGTGCCGATTCAGCCGTTGTCGAAGCAGAACCCCAAACCACGCCGCAAAAAAACAGAAAGCCCTCGCACAGGAGGGCTTTCTTGATTCGCTACCGCGCTCATCGCTACCGCGACAGTCAGTTTTGACTATCGCGATCTTCGTGCCACGAAAGCACGGCAGATCACGGCAACCGGCAATCTCACGCGAAGTTTTTCGCTGCGAAGTCCCAGTTGGCGATGTTCCAGAATGCTTCGACGAACTTCGGACGCGCGTTACGATAGTCGATGTAGTAAGCGTGTTCCCACACGTCGATCGTCAGCAGCGGCTTTGCGTCGGTGGTGAGCGGCGTTGCGGCGTTGCTGGTCGACACGAGGTCGAGCGAACCGTCAGCCTTCTTCACGAGCCATGCCCAGCCCGAGCCGAACGTGCCGACTGCGGTCTTCGTGAATTCTTCCTTGAACTTGTCGAACGACCCCCACTTCGCGTTGATCGCGTCAGCGAGCGCACCGGTCGGCGCACCGCCACCTTGCGGCGACAGGCTGTTCCAGAAAAACGTGTGATTCCAGATTTGCGCCGAGTTGTTGAAGATGCCGCCCGACGACTTCTTGACGATCTCTTCGAGCGACAGGTTTTCGAACTCCGTGCCCTTGATCAGATTGTTCAGGTTGGTCACATAGGTCTGGTGATGCTTGCCATAGTGAAACTCGAGCGTCTCTTCCGACATATGCGGTGCGAGCGCGTTTTTCGCGAACGGCAGCGGCGGGAGCGTATGTTCCATGGTGCTTTCCTTCTGTCTGTATCTGTTGTGGGGGGAGTCTGCGGATGACGCTATCGAGCACTCGATTGTAGGCGAGTTGGAATAACCCCGCAAACCAACGGACTTTATGCCGGGCATGCCGAAGATGCCGCGCGCAAAGCCTTCTCAGCGAATGCGCACGGCGCGTGCCTGCTTTCCGGAAAGCAAAAAAAGATGCGACACGCGCCCATGGGTGAAACATCAGAAGCCATCGTCAAGACGCGCCTGCACATCGGCGAGCGCGATGTCGGCCGAGCCTTCGGCGAGATGCATCGTCAAACGCCGCCCCGGTTTCAACGAAGACGGCGCGCGAATCGCGCGGCCGCTCTGCGCGTCGAGCACGGCCGCATAACCGCGTTCGAGCGTGCGCTGCGGGCTCAGCACTTCGAGCCGCGCGGCGAGCGTATCGATCCGCGCAAGCTGACGTTCATGCTGGCGTAACCATGCCGTGTGCAAACGTTGCGCGAGATTGCCAAGCCGCACGCGCTCGGCCGCGAGATCGGGACGCCAGCGCTGCCAGCGCATCTGCAACAGCGAAAACCGCGCGCGCGCATCGCGCACCGGACGCGCACCCGCCGACGCAAGCCTCGCGCTCAACTGCCGCAGATGCACGCGCTGCCGCGCAAGCCGTTCGGCCGGCGACACAAGCCGGCGCGAGAGCCAGTCGAGCTGCTGCGAGCGCCGCTCCATCATGCGGCCGAACGCGCGCGCGAGCGTCGCATGCCGATGATCGAGTTCGCGCAGCAGCAGCACACGCTGCGGACTCACGAGTTCGGCGGCACCGGTCGGCGTCGGCGCGCGCACGTCGGCGGCGAAATCGGCAATCGTGAAATCGGTTTCGTGACCGACCCCGCTCACCACGGGAATCACGCTTTCCGCGATCGCGCGCGCGAGCACTTCTTCGTTGAAGGCCCACAGGTCTTCGATCGACCCGCCGCCGCGGCACACGATCAGCACGTCGACCTCGCGCCGCGCGCCGGCCGCCTCGACCATCGCGGCAAGCTTCGCGCTGACGCCCGCGCCCTGCACCGGCGCCGGATAAACGATCACCGGAATATGCGGCGCGCGGCGCGACAGCGTGGTCAGCACGTCGCGCAGCGCGGCGGCCTGCAACGACGTGACGATGCCGATCGCGCGCGGATGCGCCGGCAACGCGCGCTTGCGTTCGGCCGCAAAGAGGCCCTCGGCTTCGAGCTGCGCCTTCAGCCGCAAAAACGCTTCGTAGAGACGCCCCTGGCCCGTGCGGCGCACCGCTTCCACGTTCAGTTGCAACTCGCCGCGCGGCTCGTACATCGTGACGAGCGCGCGCACCTCGATACGGTCGCCTTCGCGCGGCGTGAATTCGGCGTACTGCGCGCGGCCGCGGAACATCACACAGCGCATTTGCGCCTGCGCGTCCTTGATCGAGAAATACCAATGACCGCTCGCGGCGCGCGTGAAATTTGACACTTCGCCCGCCACCCAGACCAGCGGAAACGAGCGTTCGAGCATCGTGCCGATCGCACGATTGAGCGCGGACACGGCAACGACGACCTCGCCGCCGGGCATCGCCGGCGAGGAAAAGGGGCTTTCGGAATTCATGCGAGGAATAAGTAGGACTGGCCGGACAGACGATAGACCGAGCGGCCATCGGCGTCCAGCCTGATCGCCAAACTGTTAAAAGTGTCCACATGGCGGGAATGGCCTGACGAATTCCGCCAGAACCCTCTTCACAACATGTGAATTCGAGGCATGCTATTGATTTATATGGCGTTTATATCTCAATAAAGACCGGGCAGGCCGATCCGGAGCGCACGGAGCGGCGCTTTCCACGAATCGGCAGGCTGGTTCTCCACAAAGTTATCCACAGGCTGCGGATCGCGGCAGAAGACGTGAGCAGACGCTTAACACGCGCCGCGCGACTTGCCGGGCGGGATGCCCGCGCGCTAGAGTGGCGGGTTCGGCGGCATGCCGAACCCGCCGCGAACGCGGCGATGCCGGCCGTCGCGGCGTGCCGTCACGACACGACACGACAGACGCCGCTTGCCGCCACGTCATTTTTCGCCTCACCACGATTGCCCGGAGAACCGCGTTGATGCAGACCCCGCGTATTGCGCATGACGCCTTCGCGTCGCCGCGCCGCCCTCGTCCGGCGTACGGCGCGCAAGCCGTGTCCGTCACTGGCTCATGAGCGAACTCAACGACCGTCTCGAAGCGCGCCTCGCGCGCGAGTGGCAGCAGCGCGGACCGCTCGCATGGGCGCTCACGCCGTTCGCCTGCGTGTTCGGCGCGATCGCGGCTGCGCGCCGTGCCGCCTTCTCGCTCGGCTGGTTAAAAACGGTGCGCGTTGGCGTGCCGGTGGTCGTGGTCGGCAACGTCACGGTCGGCGGCACCGGCAAGACGCCGACCGTGATCGCGCTCGTCGAGGCGTTGCGCGCCGCGGGCTTCACGCCCGGCGTCGTCTCGCGCGGCTACGGCGCACGCGTGAGCACACCGACACCCGTCACGCCGGGCTCTTCCGCAAGCGTCGGCGGCGACGAGCCGCTGCTGATCGCGCGCCGCACGAGCGCGCCGGTGTGGGTCTGCCCGGATCGCGTGGCGGCCGCGCAGGCGCTGTGCGCCGCGCATCGCGACGTCGACGTGATCGTCAGCGACGATGGTCTGCAGCATTACCGGCTCGCGCGCGACGTCGAACTGGTCGTGTTCGATCACCGGCTCGGCGGCAACGGTTTCCTGCTGCCGGCCGGTCCGCTGCGCGAGCCGCTGTCGCGCCGCCGCGACGCGACGCTCATTAACGATCCGTACGCGCGCACGCTGCCCGCCTGGCCCAACACGTTCGCGCTGCAGCTCGCGCCGGCCGACGCATGGCATCTCGACAATCCCGCGCTGCGCCGGCCGCTCGCGCAATTCGCCGGTCAGCGCGTGCTGGCCGCGGCCGGCATCGGCGCGCCCGAGCGCTTTTTCGCGACGCTGCGCGCGGCCGGCCTCGCGCCGGCGACCCGCGCGCTGCCCGATCACTACGCCTTCGAGCGCAATCCGTTCGCCGACGTCGACGCCGATGCGATCCTGATTACGGAAAAGGATGCGGTAAAATTGGCGGCCTGGCACGATGCGCGCATCTGGGTAGTCCCGGTCGAAGCCGCGCTCGATCATCGCCTCACTGCATTAGTTGTGGAGAAAGTCCGTGGACGCTCGCCTGCTTGAAATCCTCGTCTGCCCGATCTGCAAGGGCCCGCTCAGCTACGACCGCGCCGCGCAGGAACTGATCTGCAACGCGGACAAGCTCGCCTATCCGATCCGCGACGGCATCCCCGTGATGCTCGTCGACGAAGCGCGGCAAACCGTGGAAGGCACGCCGGTCGATCTGAATCCGGGTTCGGTTGCCTGAATCCGGTTGCCCGAAGCAAAGCGGCGAGTGCGGCAGTACACGGTTGAGAGGCACGCGGTTTCGCCGAGTTCTTCGCATCGCCCGTAGCCGCCGGTTCGCCGCCTTTCCGCAGATTCGCACGTCGTTCCACCGTTTTGCCGTTCAGCGCTGCTTGTCGTTTCAGCCCGAATCCGCGGCGCGCCGCGCGCGCAACCGCTGCCCTCGCTTTTATCGCCGCCCGCCTTCTCATTCGATGACCCACACCGCCACTCATCCGTTTATCGCCGTCGTGCCGGCCCGCCTCGCCTCGACGCGTCTGCCCAACAAGCCGCTCGCCGACATCGGCGGCAAGCCAATGGTGGTGCGGGTCGCCGAACGCGCGCGCGAGTCGGGTGCACAGCAGGTGCTGATCGCATCGGATGCGCAGGAAGTGCTCGACGCGGCGCACGCTCACGGCTTCGACGCGGTGCTCACGCGCGCCGATCATCCGTCGGGCACGGACCGTCTCGCGGAAGTGGCGACGCGCTTCGGCTGGAGCGACGACACGATCGTCGTCAACGTGCAGGGCGACGAGCCGCTGATCGACCCCGCGCTCGTGCATGGCGTCGCCGCGCATCTCGCGGCCTCGAACGGCTGCGCGATCGCCACGGCCGCGCATCCGATCAGCGACCCCGCCGAAATCTTCAATCCGAACGTCGTCAAGGTCGTGCCCGATGCGCGCGGCGTCGCGCTGTACTTCTCGCGCGCGCCGATTCCGTGGGCACGCGACGCATGGCAGCCGCACTGGCCGAACGTCGCGTCGATGCCCACGCCGCCCGCCCCTGCGGTCGTGTACCGGCATATCGGCCTGTATGCCTATCGCGCGAAATTCCTGCGCACGTACCCGAGTCTCGCGATCTCGCCGATCGAACAGGCCGAAGCGCTCGAACAGTTGCGCGCGATGTGGCACGGCGAGCGCATCGCCGTGCTCGTCACGCACGACGTGCCGCTGCCGGGTGTCGATACCCCCGCCGATCTCGCGCGCGTGCGGACTTTATTCGGGTCTTGAGCGCGGGAAGCCATGGCATAATCGGACGGTTGTGCGCGCCCCCATAACAGGCGACACCCAGGGTTGTCCCGATCGCAACGTTGCCTTCCGCAGCGCCGTCGTTTTCGACGTGCAGCGCGAAACGCGCAACGGCCAGCCGATGCGAGCCCTTCGGAGAGTCAGCGTCGCCGGGATAGTTGCCGCGTCACCAAAGAATTCACATAGATCTGGAGATATCACATGCGTTTGATCCTGTTGGGTGCACCGGGCGCGGGCAAGGGCACTCAGGCAAACTTCATCAAGGAAAAATTCGGCATTCCGCAAATTTCCACCGGCGACATGCTGCGCGCGGCCGTCAAGGCAGGCACGCCGCTCGGTCTCGAAGCGAAGCGCTTCATGGACGCGGGCGAGCTCGTCACGGACGAACTCATCATCAACCTCGTGAAAGAGCGTCTGCAACAGCCGGACTGCGCGAACGGCTATCTGTTCGACGGTTTCCCGCGCACGATTCCGCAAGCCGAGGCCATGAAGCAGGCCGGCGTCGCGATCGACTACGTGCTGGAAATCGACGTGCCGTTCGACGAGATCATCGAGCGCATGAGCGGCCGCCGCTCGCATCCGGCCTCGGGCCGCACGTATCACGTCAAGTTCAATCCGCCGAAGGTCGAAGGTATCGACGACGTAACCGGCGAGCCGCTGATCCAGCGCGACGACGACAAGGAAGAAACGGTCAAGAAGCGCCTCGAAGTGTACGAGTCGCAAACCAAACCGCTGATCGACTACTACAACGACTGGGCCAATCACGGCGACGCCTCGACCCAGTTGAAGGCACCGCAATACCGCCGCATTTCGGGCCTCGGCAGCGTCGACGAAATCCGCGCCCGCGCGTTCGACGCGCTCAAGTAAGCACGCCGAACGCCGCCTGCGTTCGACGAAAAACCCGCCTATTCCGGCGGGTTTTTCATTGATGCGCGCCGCTCGGGACGCGACCGACTTTTGCCGGGAGAAGGCATAGCGTCACACGGACGCGCTAGCCTTTTGCATCGCAGCACAACCGCTACAATCGGTCGGCGAACCCAGACTCGATCGAAACAGCACTGAGTAACCGCAGCAAAGGAGAAGACATGGAAATTCGTGACAACGCATTCCTGATCACCGGCGGTGCATCGGGTCTCGGCGCCGCTACCGCGCGCCTCATCGCCGAAAACGGCGGCAAGGTCGCGCTCGCCGACCTCAACGTGGACGCGGGCGAAGCGCTCGCGGCGGAACTCGGCGGCGTGTTCGTCAAATGCGACGTGAGCCGCGAAGAGGACGCGAAGCAAGCCGTCGAAGCCGCGGCCAAACTCGGCACGCTGCGCGGTCTCGTCAATTGCGCGGGTGTCGCGCCGGCCGCAAAAACGGTCGGCAAGGATGGCGCGCATCCGCTCGATCTGTTCGCGCGCACGATCTCGATCAACCTGGTCGGCACGTTCAACATGATCCGGCTCGCGGCAATGCAGATGTCGAAGAACGAACCGAACGCGTATGGCGAGCGCGGTGTGATCATCAGCACAGCGTCGGTCGCCGCGTACGATGGTCAGATCGGCCAGGCGGCCTACGCCGCGTCGAAGGGCGGCGTGGTCGGCATGACGCTGCCGATCGCGCGCGACCTGTCACGCAATGGCATTCGCGTCATGACGATTGCGCCCGGCATCTTCGAAACGCCAATGCTGCTCGGCATGCCGCAGGAAGTACAGGACGCGCTCGGCGCGATGGTGCCGTTCCCGCCGCGCCTCGGCAAACCGGCGGAATACGCGATGCTCGCCAAGCAGATCTTCGACAACCCGATGCTGAACGGCGAAGTGATCCGTTTGGACGGCGCGATTCGCATGCAGCCGAAGTGAAATGACGGCCGCCTGAAACGCGAGGCCATGCCGCCCTCGCGCGGCCTGCGGCGCGAAGCGAAAAAAAGCCTGCACATGAACCCTGTGCAGGCTTTTGCGTTTTATGCGGGCTTAAAACCGCGCACGGCCGTTATGCGCTGTTATGCGCCAGCGCGCGCCGCCCTGCCCCCGTCATGCGCCGCCATCGTGCCGCGTGCGCTGCCGCAACTCATGCAGTTGCGACTCGACCACCGTGGCATCTTCCGCATCGGGGCGGTCACCGAGATAGTTTTCGAGGTCTTCGAGCGCGGGACGCAGATAGTCGAGCCGCGCATACGCGAAACCGCGATCGCGCACTTCCTCGATATTGTCCGGCAGCAGAATGACGAGCCGCTGCTGCACCGCGAGCAGCCGCTGCCAACGCTCGGTCTGCAGATAGATCGCCTTCAGATTGCGCAGCATCCGCGCGATGATCTCGCGGCGCGTGGCCGGCTGCAGCAGCATGCGCAATGCGCGGCCGATCGAGTCGCCAGCCGACGCCACGTACGGCTCGAGCATCTCGACCATCTGCGCTTCGGACAGCGAATGGCCATTGGTCGGATCGAGCATCACGTCGCCGTCGGGCGTCGTCACGCGCAGCAGAAAGTGGCCCGGAAACGATACGCCGCGCACCGGAATACCCACCTGCTCGGCCATCTCCAGATACAGCACCGCGAGCGAAATCGGAATGCCGCGACGGCGCTTCAGCACCGCATTCAGATGGCTGTTATCGGGGTCGTAATAATCGTTGAGATTGCTGGCGAAACCGAGTTCGCGGAAAAAGAACCGGTTCAGCACGCCGACCTTCTGCCGGATGTCGGCATCCTCGGGCATATGGCGCCGCAGACGCAGCACCAGTTCATCGAGCTCGGACAGCGCCGCCTGCAGATCGAGGTCGGGATAGGCGTCCTGCGCGAGCGAGAGCGCCGTCTCGGTCAAGGGCAGGCTTTCGTCATCGGCGACGAGCGTGCTGAAATAATCGAGAACCCGCGTCATCGTGATCACTTCACTCGCCTTTTGAAATACGCGTACTTGAAGCCCATCAGCCAAAGCATACCGAAATATAGCGCGGCGAACAGCACGAGGCATGCGCCGAGCAGCACGATGCGGTTGAGCGGCTGGCTATGCATACCGATCCAGTCGAAGCTGATCGCGAGCCAGCGCATCACCCCGGCCAGCACGAGACACGCGCCGAGCAACTGCACGAAAAACCTGAGCCAGCCGCTCGACGGCATGTAAATGCCGCGTTTGCGCAGACCGATGAACAGCAGCAAGGCATTCATGCAGGCACCGAGCCCGACGCTCAGCGTCAGCCCTGCATGCGAGAACACCGGCACGAACACGTAATTGCTCAACTGCGTCACGATCAGCACGCCGACGCCGATCTTCACCGGCGTCTTGATGTCCTGCTTCGCGTAGAAGCCCGGCGCGAGAATCTTGATCATGATCAGGCCGATCAGGCCGACGCCGTAGGCGGCGAGCGCGCGGCTCACCATCACGACCGAGTTGCCGTCGAACTTGCCGTAGTTGAACAGCACGGCGGTCAGCGGCTCGGCGAAGAAGAACAGCGCCACCGCGCTCGGCGCTGCGAGCAGGAACGTGACGCGCAGCCCCCAGTCGAGCAGCGACGAATACTCGTGCGAATCGGCGTCGACATGCGCCTTCGAGAGGCTCGGCAGCAGGATCGTGCCGAGCGCGACGCCGAGCAGCGCGGTCGGAAACTCCATCAGCCGGTCGGCGTAGTTGATCCACGACACCGCGCCCGGACCGATGTGCGACGCGATGTTCGTGTTGATGATGAGGCTGATCTGCGCAACCGACACCGCGAACATCGCCGGCACCATCTTCGCGAGCACCCGCTTCACGCCGCGATGCGCGAGCGCGCGCAACGGATTCAGGCCGATGCGCGGCACCATGTCGATCTTCTTCAGGCCCGGCAGCTGCACGATGAACTGCAGCACGCCGCCGACGATCACCGCCCACGCGAGCGCGTAGACCGGCGTCTGCAGATGCGGCGCGACGAACACCGCGGCCGCGATGAACGCGAGGTTCAGCAGCACCGGCGCGAACGCGGGCAGCGAGAAGTTCTTGTACGTGTTCAGCACGCCGGACGCGAGCGACGTCAGCGAGATGAAGATGATGTACGGGAACATGATGCGCGTCATCGCGACCGCGAGATCGTACGCGTGGCCCTCGTGCGCAAGGCCCGATGCGACCACGAACACAACGCCCGACGCGCCGAGCACGCCGAGCACCGACAGCACGGCGAGCGCCCACGCGAGCACGGTCGAGGTCGCGTCGACGAGTGCCTTGGTGGCGTCGTGGCCTTGCTGGTTCTTGAACTCCGCGAGGATCGGCACGAAGGCCTGCGAGAACGCGCCCTCGGCGGAAATCCGGCGCAGCAGGTTGGGAATGCGAAAGGCGACGTAGAACGCGTCAGTGTATTGACTGGCACCGAACGCACGGGCGATCAGTGTTTCACGGGCCAGTCCGGTCACGCGCGACAGCAGCGTGAAGCCGCTGACCGTCAGCAGGGCTCGGAATAGATTCATGGGGCGCTTATTATACGGGTGCCGCAAATGCGGACGACGAGCCGGAACGCGATTCGGACCGATTTGCCGCGAGGACGTTCGCGGCAATGGGCTGCAAAGCGTTGTTTTTCGTACTTTTCTGTGCTTTTTCCGGCTCGACGCGGCGGATTTTGCCGGCGAGTCGGATGGATGAGCCTCCCGGTTCGGTTCTCTGTTCAGGCCTGGCGCATACGGCCAGCGCTTCGCCCTTTCCTCTGCGGTTTCATAAGGCCAGCGCCCGAAGCATAGGTTTCCGGCATGACACCACGCCGGCTGCTGTTGCACAGTCACGCATTGTCGTTGCCACGTGCCTGATTTTGTTGCTATAATCGTCGGTTTCGAAGCTCGCTCAATTTTCGAACGGTTTTTCGGACAAGATTCTCGGGTTGGCGCCACGCCACCTGTCAATCCGCCGGAACAACCCGAAACACGGGCCCGCCTTCGCGTAGTTCGATCGATTTTTTCGACACTTTTGCGCCCTTGGGCAATCGCTTCCAAGGGTTCGGATCGAGAAGCAGCACCTCGCCACACGAATGGCGGGTACTGGAAACAGGAACAGGATAAGGAACCGTCATGGCTAACTCCGCACAAGCACGCAAGCGCGCCCGCCAGGCCGCGAAGGCAAACTCGCACAACTCGGCACTGCGCTCGAAGTTCCGCACGGCTATCAAGGCTGTCCGCAAGGCAATCGACGCAGGCGACCAGGCTAAGGCCGCTGAAATCTTCAAGGCATCGTCGAAGACCATCGACATCATCGCCGACAAGAACATCATTCACAAGAACAAGGCAGCTCGCCACAAGAGCCGCCTCGCTGCAGCCGTCAAGGGTCTGCAAGCGCCCGCAGCGCAGTAATTCCGGTCGGCCCGCTTCGGTGGGCCACCTCCTGTTTCCGCTGCACGAGAAGCCCGCTTTGGCGGGCTTTTTTGTTTCGCACGGGCCGTTTGCGCCCACGTTCCGGCAAACACACCGAGTTTGGCCCCGCCCGGCCGCAATGCCTCGCAATGCCTGGCCGTAAAAAAACCCGCTACTCGCGGGTTTTTGTTTTTGCCTCGACCGACCGGTCAGCCTGCCTCAGATCACGTGACGCTTGGCTTGCGGGGGCGGCGCGTGCTCGAGTTCCAGTTCGCAGGCCTCGGTCACGACGAGGTCGTTGTCTTTCGCGAAATTGAGCACGAAGTCGAAAGCCATCGGCTCGATGTCGCGCAGGCGCGAATCGAGAATCACGCATTTGAGGTCGCCGACCATGGTCGGCCGAACGTACAGCGAGTACTGCATATAGGCGTTCGGCCCCTTCCTCACACCGGGCCCAAAGGACGACATCACGCCCGCGAGCCGCTCCGACCAGTCGCTCGGCCGAAACTTTTTTCCGGTCGACGTGATGCCCTGAATGAAATATTCGATTGGAGCTGCTTCGGCCATGTAGGAATACCTGTGTAACTGCCCAGCGGATGACGGCAAACCGGCGATGCACCGGCCGTGCGCCCGGACTCGCCGCGGACGGCATGCACGGCAGTCGCTTGCGACCGCCTGCGACGCAGGCTGACGCAAACGCAAACACTAACGAACCCACCACGAGAACGGCTGCGGGAACCGGCTGAACCGCCTTGACGCCTGCCAAGACGGCCACGCCGCGACAGGCTTTCCGCACCTTGCGAGCCGCGTTTGCGCCGTATTTCTCGATACGGAACATCGGCTTGCCGGGCTTGGGATAACCCTGAGATTATAGCGCAGCGGACCTTCTTCCGCACCGCACACAGGCACGCCGCGGTGTCCGCGAGACGCTTTCAGACCCCTCTCCCGGCCCTCTGGCCGACTCGTCAAACGGGGAGAAATCCTTTATCCTGCATTGAGTTACCACCAAACGACGGCGGCGCAGTCCGGCAACCCTGCCGGGTGAGACCGCCGTATTTGTTTTATGACCGCCAAGAAAATTCGCCACTACCTGCAGTTCAAGGATTTCTCGCTGGAAGACTACGAGTACGTGCTCGAACGCGCGCGCATCCTGAAACGCAAATTCAAGAACTACGAGACCTATCACCCGCTGCACGACCGCACGCTGGCGATGATCTTCGAAAAGAATTCGACGCGCACGCGTCTGTCGTTCGAGGCGGGCATCTTCCAGCTAGGTGGCCACGCGGTGTTCATGAGCACGCGCGACACGCAGCTTGGCCGCGGCGAGCCGATCGAAGACGCCGCGCAGGTCATTTCGCGCATGGTCGACATCATCATGATCCGCACGTTCGGCCAGGACATCCTCGAGCGCTTTGCCGACAACTCGCGGGTGCCGGTCATCAACGGGCTCACCAACGAATACCACCCGTGCCAGGTGCTCGCAGATATTTTCACGTACTTCGAGCATCGCGGCCCGATCCGCGGCAAGACGGTCGCCTGGGTCGGCGACGCGAACAACATGCTCTACACGTGGATCGAAGCCGCGCAGATTCTCGGCTTCAAGCTGCGCGTGTCCACGCCGCCGGGCTACAAGGTCGACCACGCGCTCGTCGCCGCCGAAAGCGCGCCGTTCTACGAAGAATTCGACGATCCGAACGAGGCCTGCGCGGGCGCCGACCTCGTGACGACCGACGTCTGGACCAGCATGGGCTTCGAGGCCGAAAACGAAGCGCGCAAGCAAGCCTTTGCTGACTGGTGCGTCGATGCCGACATGATGGCGCGCGCGCATCCGGACGCGCTCTTCATGCACTGCCTGCCCGCCCACCGCGGCGAGGAAGTCAGCGCGGAAGTGATCGACGGTCCGCAAAGCGTGGTGTGGGACGAGGCGGAAAACCGTCTGCACGTGCAAAAGGCGCTGATGGAATTCCTGCTGCTCGGCAAGCTCAACCACTGAGCATGGGCGCAAGCGCGACGGGGCCTTGAATACGAGGCAAGGCATCCGCCGCCGGCGTCACGCCCGGCATGCGTCCGGGGCGTCGCAAGCGCCCACGCAGCGGCACGACTGAAGCCAGAAACAAAAAAGCGCCGGGACAACACGCCCGGCGCTTTTTTTATTTCCGCCACGACAAAACCCGAAGCCGCGCGTCACAGGCATACCGGTTCCGCCTCCAGCTCCACGCCAAATTGTTCGAGCACGTCGCGCTGGATCGCCCGCGCGAGCGCCAGCACCTGCGCGCCGCTCGCGCCGCCGCGATTGACGAGCACGAGCGCCTGCCGGTCGTGCACGGCCGCCGCCCCCATCGCACGGCCCTTCCAGCCGCATCGGTCGATCAGCCAGCCCGCGGCCAGCTTCACCCGGCCATCGGGCTGCGGATAAGACACGACGTCGGGCTCGCGGCGCTTGAGCGCATCGAATTGCGCCGCTTCGATCACCGGATTCTTGAAGAAGCTGCCCGCGTTGCCGAGTTGCAGCGGATCGGGCAGCTTTGCGCGCCGCACCGCGACCACCGCGTCGAAGATCGCCTGCGCGGTCGGCTGCGGGCGCACGCCGCCGGCCGTCTCGGCGCTGACCTCATAGCCTTGCGCCGCCAGCTCGCGCGCCAGATCCGCGTAGCCGGCGCGCGGTTGCCAGTGCTTCGGCAAACGGAACGTCACCGAGGTAATCACGAAACGCTCGCGCCCTTCCCGCTTGAAGAAACTGTCGCGGTAGCCGAAACGGCACGCCTGCGCATCGAGTTCGATCGCTTCGCCGGTCGCCAGCTCGATCGCCCGCAGCGACACGAAGCGCTCGCACATCTCCAGCCCGTATGCGCCGATGTTCTGGATCGGCGCCGCGCCGACCGTGCCCGGAATCAGTGCGAGATTCTCGAGGCCGGGCAGCCCCTGCGCCAACGTCCACGCGACGAACTCGTGCCACGGCTCGCCGCCGGCGGCTTCGACGTACCAGGCGTCCTGATCCTCGCGCACGACGCGGCGGCCGCGCAGCGCCACCAGCAGCACGAGCCCGGCGAAGTCGCCGGTCAGCACGACGTTGCTGCCGCCGCCGAGCACGAGGCGCGGCAAGCCGGCGACGCGCGGATCGCGCACCGCGGCCAGCAGTTGCGGCTCGCGCTCGATCACGCAGGCAAACCGCGCACGCACGTCGAAGCCGAACGTGTTGTGTGCCTTCAGCGAATAGTCGGCGAGAAGCGCGGCGGAATCGGCAACGGAAGCGGCGGACGCCGCCACAGAAACGGCGGCAGAAGCAGCTACGGAACCGGAGGCGGAATCGGATCGGGACATCGGAACGAAAATCAGGGGAAACGTCGACTGGCGACAAAGTAGCGCCGTCGGGCGCCGGATCGGCCGCTCTCGCGACACCGCGCGGCGGCCTTGGGCAAAAGGGAGCGGCGTCGGTAAAATGACGTCCGGTCCGTGATTATAGCGAGTGCCCCGCGAGCAGCCGACCGGCCGCGTCGCGCACCGCCGCACTATTGGGAGAATGCAATGCCATCGTTTGACGTCGTCTGCGAAGCGAACATGATCGAAGTCAAGAACGCGATCGAACAGTCCAACAAGGAAATTTCCACGCGCTTCGACTTCAAGGGCTCCGACGCGCGCGTCGAGCACAAGGAAAACGAACTCACCGCCTTCGCCGACGACGACTTCAAGCTCGGCCAGGTGAAAGACGTGCTGCTGTCGAAAATGGCCAAGCGCAATGTCGACGTGCGTTTTCTCGACTACGGCAAGATCGAGAAGATCGGCGGCGACAAGGTCAAGCAGGTCATCAAGATCAAGAAGGGCGTGTCCGGCGATCTGTCGAAGAAAATCGTGCGCATCGTGAAGGACAGCAAGATCAAGGTGCAGGCGAGCATTCAGGGCGACGCGGTGCGCGTGACCGGCGGCAAGCGCGACGATCTGCAAAGCGTGATCGCGCTGCTGCGCAAGGACGTGACCGACACGCCGCTCGACTTCAACAATTTCCGCGACTAGGCGACTAGGCGGCGAGGTTTGGCGGGGCTGGCGGCAAGCCTCGCGCCAGCGCCCGGACAGCCGCCGCCGCGGTATCGAAAACATCGGAAAGCCTTGCATCCGCGACGACTTGCGCGCCGAAGCGGACGTCAAACCGCCACGGCCACTCAACCCCGCCTCAAAGATCGTTCCCCGCCGCCGGGCTCGCCGCCTTCTTCTTGTCGCCGATCCGGCTCTCCTGCCCGCGCATCAGCTTCGCGATATTGCCTCGATGGCGCCAGACGAGCAGCGCGCTCATCACCAGCACCGCCAGCGCGACGATGCGCGGCCCGAACAGGAACACGTAGAAGAGCGGCGCGAACACCGCCGAGCACAGCGCCGCGAGCGACGAATAGCGCGTGAAGAACGCGACGATCAGCCAGGTCAGCAGCGTGGCGACGCCAAGCGTCGGGTTGATCGCGAGCAGCACGCCGGCCGCGGTCGCCACGCCCTTGCCGCCCTTGAAGCGGAAGAAAACCGGATACAGGTGCCCGAGAAACACGGCGAGCGACGCAATTGCCACCGACTTGTCGTCGAGCCCGTAACGCAAGCCG
>Ga0154001_1000019_pt1 | contig 40717 bp, 40 predicted proteins | sample TSNJ085MetaG_FD_104699 | JGI IMG/M metagenome (GOLD analysis project Ga0154001, IMG submission 104699) | Attine ant fungus gardens microbial communities from New Jersey, USA - TSNJ085 MetaG | ecosystem: Host-associated > Fungi > Mycelium > Unclassified | place: USA: New Jersey, Wharton State...
ACGCTCCGGGCCCGTCAACACTTCCATCACTTCCTGCCTGGTATTAGTCAAAAACACAGTCCTATGCCTACCCGTTAGTTTAAGCGGGAGACTGTGTCCGGCGATTCAGGGGGCCGCTCCAATATCCGCCTAAAGAAAGCTTACTTGCCCGCTATTACAGGGACAATTTTCAGTCTAAAAATATCGTGGACGAATAACGTCGGAGCCTTTGTTGGTCGGACTATTCCTGAAATTGGGTGGGTGATTGGTATTTGTGATGTTGTGGTGATAAGCACGAAAACGACCTTGCGCTACAACACCATCGTAAAACCGGAGGACAGATTAAATGATGCAACAGTCGGAACCCTCGGATAATCTGCTTCAATTTGTAGAGAAACAGGCGGGATTGTGGCGAAAGCACACGTTAATTCTCTCCACAAAGATTGAGCGAGATTTGGGGGTCACGGGAATTGATGCGGATGAATTCATGGAGACATTTTTTCGGGAATTCGACGTTGCGTCAGGGGACTATGACGGTGGGCGATACTTCGGTCCGGAAGGGCTTGAGGTTGGTCTGTCGTGTATTGGGCGATGGCTTGACCGGCGTCGTGGAGTAAAGCGATTCCCGAAGGAGGAGTTAACGCTAGGAATGCTCCAACATGCCATTGACCTCGGCGTATGGGACAGCGAAAGGTTGAAGGAACAGGCGGACACGCAGTCCGACCGTCCCAACGAAGATACCGACTGACGACCGGCGCGCCGAAAACCACGTCTTCACCCATACGCGCCGATACCCCGACCGCTTGAATCCCGGCCCGCTGTGCCGCTCGCGCGGGTCGGGGCATACGTTGCCCTTCAACCATCGCCAAGTCGTCAGAAGCCCGCTAAACGCGTCTGCCGGATTCCTGCCGAACTTGTCCGCATATTGTCCTGAACGCAAATAAAAACGTCTTTTCTACATGCGTTCGATTCGCGCAAAGTCTTTCCTGACAAGGCTTCTGGCGATACAGCGTCGTTTTTCGTAATTTCCCCTGTGCGGGGCGGCACCAATAGACCGACATGAACACAAGGAAAGGCCAACAAACCCAGGAACAACGACAAAAAAGCCCAGCCCCACACAGGGGCAACACCACCAGAACAACGAAAAAACCTACACAAACGTATCCACCAACCCCACAGCCTGCCGCACGGCAACAACCTCACCACTATCAGACGCCCCGCCCCCGGCAATGGCACCACCACCACCACTGCCACCCGAAGACTTCCCTCCCGAACGCCCACTCGACCCCGCGTTCTGCTGTCCGCCGCCCTGCCGGGCAAACCCATCACTCACACTCGCGCTTCCGAGCCCGATGCCATTGGACTCCATCGCCTCCCGCAGCTTCGGCAAAGCCGCCTCGACCGCCTCCCGCACCGACTGGTGCTGCGAAACAAAAAGCGCATGCGCATGGTTATCGGCCACCTGCAATACGACCTGCAACGGCCCGAGATCCTTCGGATTCAACGTCAGTTCGGCACTCTGCGAATGCGCATTCGACAAGAACACCACCTTCTGACTCAGCGCCTCCTCCCAATCGCTCGTGCCGACCTGCGGCGCCAACGCATTCGCAGCAGCAGCCGCAGCACTCGCGTTGCCCGTGCTCTGCACCGCGGCCGTCGTACTCGCGGCATTGGCCGCCGCCTGCGTCGCGGCAAGCGCGGCACTCGACGCATCGGCCTCGTTGCGCGCCGTCGCGAGATTGTCAGCCTGCGCGCTGCTGGATGCAGCCGCGGTCAAGGCATCGGCGGCCGACTTCGCTGTCGCCGGATCGCTGAGCGCGGTCGCGGCGGCGCCCGTCGATGCGGCATGGCTCGCGCCCAAGCCCTTGCCGTCGCCGAAGAGGCCGTTCGCGAGCGGCTTGCCCCATGACGCGCCGTTCGAGCCGGCCGTCGTACCCGTGAGGCTGCCCGCCGCGCTCGCGGCTTTCGCGGCCGCACCGCTCGCGATCGCCTGGGCGGGCACCGCGCCCTGACCGCTCGTCAGCGCGGCTAGCGCGCTCTGGAACGCTGTCTGTAACGATTTCGGATCGACCAGGCCTTTCTTGCCCGCCGCATCGCCGGCGAGCGCGTTCGCGGCCGTGCCGGCCAGCGTGCCGACGGCGTCGGCGGCGGACGTCGTGGTATCGGTCGAACTGTCGGCGTTGCCTGTCGCGTCGTTCGCGGCGGCCTGGGCCGCGGCTTGCGCCTGAGCCTGGGCGGCAGCCGATGCCGCCGCGACCGCGCCCGCGTCGGTCTGCGCCTTCGTGTCGTGCTGCTTCGCCCGGGTGCTCGCCGCGTTGCCGTTCGACGCCTGGCGCGCATGTCCCGCCGACGCAGCGGACGCCGTGCCCGCGCCGCTCTGGCTGCCGCTCGCGCTCTTCGGCGTGGACGCGGGCGGCGGTGCGTCATGCACGCTCGACGTCTGGGTCGGCGATGCCGTCGGCGAACTGCTCTGCTGCTGGCTCGCGCTCTGCGAAGCCGCGCTGTTCTGCTGATCGATGCTCTGCTGCAAGGTCTGCGCGAACGGCATCACGTTGACCGCGGCGCTCGCGGCCGCGCCGGTCGAGCCATTGCCACCGAGCAGCGAACTGACTTGCGAGCCGATCTCTGAAAGAAGCGACATAGGAAATCCTGTGAATCCGTCAAACGGGGGCGGGGTGTCCGGTCAGGCGAACGCCGTGAAACCCGGCAGCGTTCGGCGCCACATGCATCACGCGCCCTCGGCGCGCATGCGCAGAATCCGCGCGGCATATTCGTCGGAATCGCGTTGATCGCGCCGCGCGGCGGTCTTCGCTTCGGCAGCCTCTCCGCGCGCCTGCAGCACTTCGTACGAGCCAAGCCGCTGCTTCTGGCGCTGCCATTCGGGCTTCGCCGCTTCGACGCGCGCGTTCGCCGCGCCGAGCAGATTGCGCTGCTGTTCGATCGCGGCGTCGAGCGTGTCGATGAACGCCTGGAAGTTGCGCATGTTGCCGGCCGGCATGCCGCTCTGGGCCGTCGCCGTGAAGCGCGCGTGGTATTCGTCGCGGTACTGCACGAGCGCGTTCAGCTGCGCCTCGACGTCGTTGCGCTCGCGCTGCGCGCGGCCGAGGCGTTGCGCGGCGGCGTCCACGTCGTCCTGTGCGAGACCGATCAGCGTCTTGATCGGGAAATGTTTCGCCATCGTCAACCTCCTCGGGCCTGTTTCCCGCTCATGGCGGGCTTGCGAGCATGCTTTTGCGTCGTGCGAGGACGGCGCAAAAGCACGTTCCCTTAAAAATAATCGGTCGCGCGACGGACCGCCAGCAAGACGATCCCCGCGTCATGCCACTCGCGGATACCGCGAGCCATCCGCTGCGCCCTCGAACCCCGACGCACCTCGATGAGCCTCGCACCTCGCACCTCGCGCCCGGCCGCTCCGGCGGCCCGCGCCGGCACATTGGCTGCCGGCGGCAACGGTGCCTACACAAACAGCGCGTTCAGCATGTCGATGCTCGGCGCGAAGTTCGCACACTCGCGAAATCCTTGCTGCAGAAACTGTTCCATCCGCGGATACAGCGCGATCGCGCGATCGAGCACCGCATCGCGTCCGCTCGAATACGCGCCCACGTTGATGAGATCGCGGTTGCGCTGATAGCGCGACAGCATCTGCTTGAACATACGCGTTTTATTCAGGTGGTTCTCGTCGATCAGCGCGGTCATTGCCCGGCTAATCGACGCTTCGATATCGATGGCCGGATAGTGGCCCGCCTCGGCGAGCGTGCGCGACAGCACGATATGGCCGTCGAGAATCGCGCGCGCCGAGTCGGCAATCGGGTCCTGCTGGTCATCGCCTTCGGTCAGCACCGTGTAGAACGCAGTGATCGAGCCGCCGCCCGCCGGACCGTTGCCGGTGCGCTCGACGAGCGCAGGCAGCTTTGCGAACACCGAGGGCGGATAGCCCTTGGTCGCGGGCGGCTCGCCGACCGCCAGCGCGATCTCGCGCTGCGCCATCGCGTAGCGGGTCAGCGAGTCCATCAGCAGCAGCACGTGCTTGCCCTGGTCGCGGAAATATTCGGCGAGCGAGGTCGAATAGGCAGCGGCCTGCATGCGCAACAGCGGCGACACGTCGGCGGGCGCGGCGATCACGACCGAGCGCGCCAACCCTTCCTCGCCGAGAATCTGCTCGATGAATTCCTTCACTTCGCGGCCGCGTTCGCCGATCAGGCCGATCACGATCACCTCGGCGCTGGTGTAGCGCGCCATCGTGCCGAGCAGCACCGACTTGCCGACGCCCGAGCCCGCGAACAGCCCCATGCGCTGCCCACGGCCGACCGTCAGCAGCGCGTTGATCGCGCGCACGCCGACGTCGAGCACCTGGTGGATCGGCTCGCGATTGAGCGGGTTGATGACCGGCGCGGACAGCGGCGCATCGCTTTGCGTGCCGAGCGGGCCGAGCCCGTCGAGCGGCCGGCCCGACGCGTCGAGCACGCGGCCGAGCAGTTCCCAGCCGACCGGCAGGCGCTTGGCGCCCGCCATCGGATCGGCGATCGGCGCGCTTTCGAGCGGAAAGACGCGCGCGCCGGGCAACAGGCCGATCACTTCGGTGGTCGGCATCAGAAACAGCTTGTCGCCGGAGAAGCCGACCACTTCGGCTTCGGCCATCGGCAGCGAACTGCCGGGCGGCAGTTCGATCATCACCTCGGCGCCGACCGACAGGCGCAGGCCCACGGCTTCGAGCACGAGACCGGCCGCGCGCGTCAGCCGTCCGCACGCGCGCAGCGGCCGCGCGATCGCATTGCGCGCGCGCAGCGCGTCGAGCTGGCCGCGCCAGGCCTGCATGTGCGGATTGGCGTCGAGCGCGGGATCGTAGGCCGGGTGGCGCGACGCGTGAGCGGCGCCAGCGGTGTGCGCGGCGGACTCGCTCGCGGCCGGCTCGCGGCTCACCGCCGTACCCACTGCCACGCCTGGCGTGCCTGTCAGCGGATAAGCGTCCGCCCCGGCGCGCTCCGCCGCGCCATCCGCCGGATGCGTGGACGTCGCAGTCTGATCCGCGCCGACTGACTCGGCATCCGCGAGCGCCTCGGCGCCGAAGGAGGCAAGCGCAAGCTCGCGTTCGAGCGGCGTCAGATCGCTGGCGCGGATTTCATCGAGTGTCGGCTTCACCATGTGCTCACCTTGCCGAGCGCGGCCGCGACGCGCTGCCAGCGCGTGTCGATGCCGGCATCCACTTCGCCGCTGCCGGCGTGGGCGCGGCAGCCGCCGCGCTCGACCGACGCATCGGTGCGCACGGTCCAGCCGCGCGTTTGCAGTTCTTCGAGCAGATACGCCTCGACGACGGGCAGATCGGCGGGACTCACGATCAGCGACGGCGCGCCGGTCAGCGCCGGTTCGGCCGCCAGCACTTCGCGCGCGGCGGCGATCAGCGCGGTCGGATCGTGCTGCACGTGCTGGCGCACGACCTGCTGCGCGATATCGAGTGCGAGCGCGACGAGCGTTTCGGAAATCGCGTGCTGCGCGCCGCCGAGCGCGGTCTTGAAGGTTTCGGCGAGCGCGGCGAGGCGCGCCGCTTCCTCGCGCGCTTCGCTCTGGCCTTGCGCGAAACCCTGCGCATGACCCTGGTCATAGCCGGCCTGATAGCCGAGCGCCTGACCGGCCACGTGACCCGAGGCGACACCCTGCGCCTGCGCGGCTTCGCGCAGGCGGTCGAGTTCGGCCTCGAACGCGCGCTCGTCGAATTCGGGTTCGGCCGGCGGCGGCGCGGGCGGCACCGGGTCGAACGAGGCCATCTCCCAGCGCTGGTAGGCCGAGAGGCTTTCCTTCGCCGTGGAGTTCGGATCAGACATACGCATCTTCGGCCTTGCCGCCTAGAACGATCTGGCCGCTCTCGGCCAGGTTGCGCACGATCTGCAGGATGCGGCGCTGCTGCGTCTCGACTTCGGAGACGCGCACCGGACCGCGCGCGTCGAGGTCTTCGGCAAGCAGTTCGGCCGCGCGCTGCGACATGTTCGAGAGGAACTTCTGGCGCAGCGCGGGCGGTGCGCCCTTCAGCGAAATGATCAGCGCCTCGGACTCGACTTCCTTCAGCAGCAGCTGGATCGCGCGGTCTTCGAGGTCGAGCAGGTTCTCGAACACGAACATCTGATCGACGATCTTCTGCGCCAGCTCGGCGTCGTACTGGCGCACGTTTTCGAGCACGCCTTCCTCGTGATTGCTCGACATGAAGTTGAGGATTTCGGCCGCCGTGCGGATGCCGCCCATCGGGCTGCGCTTGAGGTTATCGCTGCCGGAGAGCAAGCCCGTGAGCACGTCGTCGAGTTCGCGCAGCGCGGCCGGCTGGATGCCGTCGAGCGTCGCGATGCGCAGCAGCACGTCGTTGCGCAGGCGATCCGTGAAGCAGGCGGAGATTTCGGATGCCTGATCGCGGTCCAGGTGCACGAGGATCGTCGCGATGATCTGCGGATGCTCGTTCTTGATGAGTTCGGCGACGGCCGCCGAATCCATCCACTTGAGCCCTTCGATGCCGCTCGTGTCACTGCCCTGCAGAATCCGGTCGATGATGACGCCGGCCTTGTCGTCGCCGAGCGCCTTGGTCAGCACCGAGCGGATGTACTCGTTCGAATCGAGCGACATGCCGGTGTGCTGCTCGGCCTCGCGCACGAACTCCTGCAGCACCTCGTCGACCTGCTCGCGCGTCACGTTCTTCAGCGCGGCCATCGCGACGCCGATCTTCTGGACTTCGCGCGGGCCGAGGAACTTGAACACCTGCGCGGCCTCTTCCTCGCCGATCGACATCAGCAGCAGCGCGCTCTTCACTACGCCTTCAGCGCTCATCGGACACCCAATTTTTCACGACGGTTGCAACGATCTTCGGGTCCTGGCGCGCGATGCTGCGCGCGAACTCCAGGTTCCGCTCATATTTGTGCTTGGCATTTTCGAGCGCGAGCGTCTCGGGGTCGGCCTCGATCTGGACGACCGCGCCGTCGCGTTCCTCGGCCGGAATGCCGTCGAGCAGCAAGGGCTCGTCGGGCGAGGCGAGCGCCGCGACCGGCTCGGGCGGAGGCGGGAACGCGCGGCGCAGCGCCGGCTTCACCATCACGAAGTAGAGGAACAGGGCCACCGCGCCGATGCCGAGGTAGGTCGCGATCTGCTTGTAGAGCGCGAGCATGTCCGGCGTGCGCCACCACGGCAGGTTGGCGTTCGGGTCGAGTTCGGTCGTGAACGCGCTGTTGACCACGTTGACCGAGTCGCCGCGCTGCGCGTCGAAGCCCATCGCGTCCTTCACGAGCTGGGTGATCTGCGCGAGCTTGTCGGCGCTGACCGGCTGCATCGTCACGTGGCCCTTCGCGTCGGTCACCTTCAGGTAATTGACGACGACCGCGACCGAGAGCCGGCGGATGCCGCCCATCGGCTGGTCGATGTGGCGCACGGTCTTGTCGAGTTCGTAGTTGGTGGTCGAATCCTTGTGCTCGCTGACCGGCGTCGTGGCGACGCCGCTCGCGCCGTTGCCGGCGACGACCGGCGCGGAGGCCGGCTGCGGCGGCTGGTTCGACAGCGCGCCCGGCACGCCCGAGGCGCCGCCCTGCGACATTTCGGTGGCACTGCTCGTTTGCTGGCTGCGCACCGCCGCCTGTTGCGGATTGCCGTTCGGGCCGTAGTTCTCCGAAGTCTGCTCGCTGTGCGAGAAGTCGATGTCGGCGCTCACCTGCGAGTGCGCGTTGCCCGCGCCGAACAGCGGCGCGAGGATCGCGTCGATGCGCTGCTGGGTGTTGCGCTCGATCTGCTGGCGATACTTCAGCTGCGTCGCGTCGAGCCCGCTGCCGGTGGCCGGTTGCGTGAGCAGGTTGCCGTCCTGGTCGAGGATCGTCACGCCTTTCACCGGCATTTCCGGCACCGCCGACGCCACCATGTGCGTGATCGCGACGACCTGGCCTTCGTCGAGCACGCGGCCCGGATAGAGATTGACGAGCACCGACGCCGAGGGCGGTTCCTTGTCGCGCACGAACACGGTCGGCTTCGGAATCGCCAGATGCACGCGCGCCGACTTCACGGTCGAGATCGACTCGATCGTGCGTTCGAGTTCGCCTTCGAGTGCGCGCTGATAGTTGATCTGCTCGTCGAACTGGCTGATGCCGAATTTCTGGTTGTCCATCAGCTCGAAGCCGACCGAGCCGCTTTTCGGCAGCCCCTGCGAGGCGAGGCGCAGGCGCATCTCGTGGACCTGCTCGGCCGGCACGAGGATCGCGCCGCCGCTCTCGGAGAGCTTGTACGGAATGTTGGCCTGCTGCAGCGCGGCGATGATCTGGCCGCCGTCGCGGTCCGACAGATTGCTGTAGAGCACCTTGTAGTCGGGCGCGCGCGACCACAGAAACAGGCCCGCGACGACCGCCACCAGCAGCGCGACTGCGAACACGAGCGGCGCGCGCGGGTTGCCGCGCATCTGCGCGAGACCGGACAGACGCTGCGAGAAGTTGCCGCCCATGCCGCTTAGGCCGCCGAGCCCGCCGAGGTCGGCGCCGCCGGCCTGGCCGCTGGCGGGCTGGCCGGGCGCGGGCTGCGCGCCGGCGAGCCCCATGCGGGCGTCGGGGTTGATCAACGAGTTGGCTGACGAATCCATGCGTCGGGTATCTCCGGGATGCCTTTGCGTTCTGCCGCACGATCGCGCCGGGGCTCGGCGAGGGAACGGACAGAGACTTTCACGCTTGAAATTATCCGTGGCGACGCTCAACCCGATTGCTTGAATAGAGCCGGGTTTCCCCCCTAGTTTCGGGGCTTTCCCGAAGGGGGCGCTGCTATGCTTTCGTCCAGATCGGTACACCTTCCGGCAGTCCGATCGCACATCCAACGGAGAAAACATGACCATGCCCGTGAACGCGCTTTCGTCGGCGCTGCAACAGATGCAGGCGATGGCGGCGCAGGCGGCCGGCGACGCGAGCCCGGCGGCGAACGAGTCCGGCGCGGCGACGCCCACGAGTTTCGCCTCGGCGCTGAAGGCCTCGCTCGACAAGATCAGCAGCGACCAGCAGAGCGCGATCGGCGAATCGCAGGCGTTCGAGCTCGGTTCGCCAAACGTCTCGCTGAACGACGTGATGGTCGACATGCAGAAGGCCAACATCGGCTTCCAGTTCGGCCTGCAGGTGCGCAACAAGCTCGTGGCCGCCTACAACGACATCGCGCAGATGTCGATCTGAACGGTTTTGCGCGGGTTTCGTGCGAGTTGCGCCTGGGTTTCGCCCGGGTTCTGCATCCCCCCGCACGAAAACCGGCAAGCCAGCCTGGCCGGCGCGCAAGCCGGCCGATTCCTTTGACGCCCCTCGATCCCCCTTGCTTACATTGCTCTAAAGCTTTGCCGCCGCGTATCCGATAACCAGGGTACAGGCCGGTTCGGGCGCGACAACGCGCCGCAGGGCCGAGCCATGACCCAATCGCAGTCAGTATCCGTATCAGAGGAGGAGCGCCGATGTTTTCCCCGGGACACGCTGGAGCCAGCGCGTATGCACGCGTCGGTGTCGAGACGGCCGTGATGGGCGCCAGTCCGCATCGTCTCATCGTGTTGCTGTACCAGGGCGCAAGGCAGGCCATCGCGCAAGCCCGCATGCATCTGCAGCAGGGCAATGTCGCCGAGCGCGGCATGGCGGTCAGCAAGGCGATCCGGATCGTCGAAAGCGGGTTGCAGCAGTCGCTGAACCTCGATGTGGGCGGCGAGATCGCGGGGCGGCTGAATGCGCTGTACAGCTATATGACGCGCCGGCTGCTCGAAGCCAATATTCACTCGAGCGAGGCGATGCTGGTGGAGATCGACGGTTTGCTCGCCACGCTCGAAGAGGCATGGATCGGGATTGGCCCGGAGGTTGCGCGCATGGCTACGCAGCCTGCCGCGGAAAGCATGAGATGACATCGAACGCAGAATATTTTTCCCGATACGAGGCTATCGCCGCACTGTCCTGCCGCATGCTGATGGCGGCTCGCCACGCCCTGTGGAGCGATCTGGTCGAGCTGCAGGAGGAATACCGGCATCTGGTCGAAGCCCTGAAGGAAGCCGACGACGGCGTGAAACTCGACGAGACCGAGCGTCAGCGCAAATACATGCTGATCCGCCAGATTCTCGCCGACGACGCGGCGATCCGCGATCTCGCGAATCCGCGCATGGCGACGCTGTCGGCGCTGTTCGCGGGCCGCCCGACGCGCGTGCTCAAGGAACTGTACGGGGCGCGTTGAAGGCGAGCCCATGCGGGCGGCGGGCCTCGCGGACGCCGTGCGCGCCGATGCGCCGCCTGCGCGCCCGCCCCCGTGCCATGGCGCGCCGCGCGGCGCACGACTGAACGATCAGAGCATGGAGCGCGCTCGCGCCCATGCGACCAGGGAACCGGCATGAACGGAATCGACACGGCCGTCGCTTCGGTGCTTTCGAGCCGGATCGACAGTTTGCTCAACATCGCGCCGGGCGCCGCGACCACCTCGCAGACCGGCGCGGCAGGCGTCGCCGGCGCGCCGGTTGCCGGCACGCCCAACGTGACGCCCGCGCCGCAGCCGTCCGCGCAAACCGCGCTGTCGGCGGTCGCGCTGACGCTCAATGCGATCGCGAATTCGGGCGGCGAGGCGACGCCGGCCGTGCTCGGCCAGGCGCCGATCTGGCCGGCCGCGCCGGCGCTCGATATCGCGGTGGAAGGATTGCCGGGTGCCGATGCGGCCGGCAGCGCAGGTTCTGCCGATGCCGCCGCCACGGCAAACTCCAATGCTGCCGCCAGTGCGAACGGAACCGTGGCCACCGCCAGCATCGCGGCGACGCAGGTGCCAGTGGCGGCGCTTGCGGCCGCGCTCGAACGCACCGTCAGCGACAGCGGCCTGTTCTACGAAGCGCATCTCGCGGGATGGCTCGTCGGCCAGCGCTCGCCGGAGAACCTCGCCGACGAAGCGCAGAACCGGCTCGTGGCGGCCTCGCAATTGCCGCCCGGCTGGGCCGACGAGGACGGCGACGCGGGCGCGACGGGTTTCGCGTCCGAGGCGATGGCGAGCGGCATGCAACGTGGCATGCCGGGCACCGCAACGAGCAGTGTGCAGTCGGGCTCACAACAAGGCTCACAACCGGGCCCGCAAGCTGGCTCACCGGCCGGCTCACCCAATCCCTCTGCCGACGCCCCCACGCACGCGATGCCCTCGATCCTGACCGCGCAAGCCGCGCGTTTCGCTGCGGGCGAGGTGCTGGCGAGTTCGTTGTCCGATCTGACGGGCCAGCCTGCGCATGCGGGGCTGCACAGCGCGGCGCCGCAAATCGGCGATGCGGCTGCGTCGCAGAATGCGCAATCGACGGCGGCGGCCGTGCATCCGGCGACGGAGCCGCTCGTGCGGCAGCAGCTCGACCTGCTCGCGACCGGGCAATTCCGCTGGACCGGCGAGGCATGGCCGGGCGCGCGGCTCGACTGGACCATCGAGCAGGACGGCGACGAATGGGACCGCAGCGGCGGCGGCCTCGCGAGCGAGGACGACCAGCCGTGGCGCACGCGTCTGACGCTGTCGCTGCCGACGCTCGGCACCGTCGATGCCGAATTGACGCTGACCGGCATGCGGCTTACCGCGCGCGTGCAGGCGAGCCCGCACGGCGCGGCGCGGCTCGCGATTCAGGGCGAGAGCTTTCGCGAGCGGCTCGCGGCGGCCGGCATCGAGTTGCAGGGTTTGACGATACGCGAGATCGGCGGCGGCGCACCGGGAGCGGCGAGCGCGACGGGCACTGCTGGCGCGCAGGCGGCGGCTTCGGCGTATGCGCGTTCGGCGACAGCGGGAACGGCTTCATCCACGATGCCGGCCACGGCGACGCCGGGTGGTGTCGCGGCTAACCCTGCGGGCTATGGCTCGGCCGCTGCACGCGGCACGCCGGGGGCGCGCGACGACTTCGACTGGGATATCTGATGAGCCGGACCAATCGCCGCAGCGCGGCTGCGCTTGTCTACGACGCTCAGAGTGGCGAGGCTGCGCCGCGGGTGGTCGCGAAGGGGTATGGGCTGCTCGCGGAGATGATCGTGCAGCGGGCCAAGGAAGCGGGGCTTTATGTTCACGAAGCGCCGGAGATGATTTCATTGCTGATGCAGGTGGATCTCGATGCGAGGATTCCGCCGCAGCTTTATCAGGCGACCGCGGAATTGCTGGCGTGGTTGCATCGGTTGGAGAGCGGGGCTGAAGATGAAAGGCCGCATGAGGTGGGCGCTGGCGCGCAGGATGTGGTTGATGTTGTAGCGGTTGATTTGCCTGGCGGCGCTTAATAGTGGTGGTTTTGGCCCTTTGCAGGGTTGGGCTTTTTTGTCTTTGTTCTTCTGGTGTTGGCCTTTCCTTGTTTTCTTGTCGGTCTATTAGTGTTGCCCCTGTGCGGGGCGGCACCTACTTTCTTTGCGGCTGCAAAGAAAGTAGGCAAAGAAAGCAGCTTCACACCGCTAATTCTTAAGCGGGTCCCCTGGCTTGGAGGGGGTAGTGGTGCATCTGGAATCGGTGCCCTCGCACATTCAATGCAAGTGACAAAGCCGTCATCCGCTCCCACTCCGCACTACGTGCGTCGCGGACGGGTCTGCCAGGGGAACCCGTGGGTTTCGTTCGCGTAGTGGGGGCCATCGGCCGCGCCTCGGCGACACGCCGAAACACCGATGGTTTGGGAACCGGGGGTCGGCGCGCGTAGCGCCGCCGGAAGAATGACGGCCTTGTCACTGACGCGGAGTGTGCGAGGAGACGGATTCCAGATGCACCACTACCCACTCCAAGCCAGGGGACCCGCTTCAGAATTGGCGGTGTGAAGCTGCTTTCTTTGCCTACTTTCTTTGCAGCCGCAAAGAAAGTAGGTGCCGCCCCGCACAGGGGCAACGCTAATAGACCACCAAGAAATCAAGGAAAGGCCAACACCGCAGAGAACAACGACAAAGAAGCGCCACCCCGCACAGAGGGGCAACACCAATAGCCCACCAAGAAAACAAGGAAAGCCCAACACCGCAAAGAACAACGCCAAAAAAGCCCAGCCCTGCACAGGGCAACACCAAATACTTGAGATAACCACAAATAGCCCTTCTTTTCGACCCATCACCCCGCAGGCAAATCAACAACAATCACCCTAACCCTTCATCCAGGCAGCAAAGCAAACCACATGGCTACCACGACCGCCCCGCAACAAGCCGCGCCCGTCTCGCCGGGTCCCATGAAGCGCATCATCCTGATCGTCCTCATTGCGCTCATCTCCGCGGGCGCTGCCGGCGCCGGCGTGTGGTTCTTCATGGCAAAGCGCGCGCCCGTCGCCGCATCGGCCGAAGCCGCGCCCGCGCCGCCCGCCGTGCCGATCTTCTTTCCGCTCGAATCGATGACCGTCAACCTGCAATCGGACGACGGCCAGCAGCATTTCCTGCGCATAGGCCTCACGCTCAAGCTCGGCGACGCCGCCACCCAGCAGGCGCTCACCGAGCACATGCCCGAAGTGCGTAGCCGCATCCTGCTCGCGCTGTCCAACAAGCACCCCGACGACCTCGCGCCGCTCGAAGGCAAGCGCGCGCTCGCCGAGGAACTCAAGACGCTGATCACCGAGCCGACCGACAAGGGCGCCGCGCCGGTCCGCGTGCAGGACGTGCTGTTCACCGAATTCGTCGTGCAGTGACGTACCGTGACGTTGTCTAGCGCTGCCATCATCAACCGCCAAGGGACGCACGAGGAATAAGCAATGGGCCACGAAGAGTTCATGTCCCAGGAAGAGGTCGATGCTCTCCTGAAGGGCGTCACCGGCGAAGTCGACACGGAAACCGAGCAGAGCGAGCGCACGGGCGTACGCCCGTACAACATCGCGACGCAGGAGCGGATCGTCCGTGGCCGCATGCCGGGCCTCGAAATCATCAACGACCGTTTCGCGCGTCTGTTGCGCGTCGGCATTTTCAACTTCATGCGGCGCTCGGCGGAAATCTCCGTCGGCCCCGTGAAGGTGCAGAAATACAGCGAATTCACGCGCAATCTGCCGATCCCGACCAACCTGAACCTCGTTCACGTGAAGCCGCTGCGCGGCACCTCGCTGTTCGTGTTCGACCCGAACCTCGTGTTCTTCGTGGTCGACAACCTGTTCGGCGGCGACGGCCGGTTCCATACGCGCGTCGAAGGGCGTGATTTCACGCAGACCGAGCAGCGCATCATCATGAAGCTGCTCAATCTGACGTTCGAGCATTACACGGCGTCGTGGAAAAGCGTGCGCCCGCTGCAGTTCGAATACGTGCGCTCGGAAATGCACACGCAGTTCGCCAACGTCGCGACGCCGAACGAAATCGTCATCGTCACGCAGTTCTCGATCGAGTTCGGCTCGACGGGCGGCACGCTGCACATCTGCATGCCGTACTCGATGATCGAACCGATCCGCGACATCCTCTCCTCGCCGATCCAGGGCGAGGCGATGGACGTCGATCGCCGCTGGGTGCGCGTGCTGTCGAAGCAGGTGCAGGCGGCCGAAGTGCAACTGACCGCCGACCTCGCGCAGGTGCCGGTCACGTTCGAGCAGATCCTGAACATGCGCAAGGGCGATGTTCTGCCGATCAACATCCCCGAGCACATCACGGCGAAAGTCGACGGCGTGCCGGTGATGGAATGCGGCTACGGAATTTTCAATGGTCAGTACGCGTTGCGGGTCCAGAAGATGATCAGCGCAGCCGACACGATGAAGGAAAGTGGATATGAGTGACCTGAACGCAAAACCCGAGGCCGAACTGGCCGCGAGCGACCCGCAAGTGGCCGCCGGCGAACTGAGCGCCGAGGACGACGACGCGATGGCCGACTGGGCGAGCGCGCTCGCCGAGCAGAACGGCAACGCCGAAGTGAACCCGGCGGCAGCCGGCGTGTTCCAGCCGCTGTCAAAGGTCGAGCCGGCCTCGACGCACAACGACATCGACATGATCCTGGACATTCCGGTCCAGATGACGGTCGAGCTCGGCCGCACCAAGATCGCGATCCGCAATCTGCTGCAACTCGCGCAGGGCTCGGTCGTGGAACTCGACGGCCTCGCCGGCGAGCCGATGGACGTGCTCGTCAACGGCTGCCTGATCGCGCAGGGCGAAGTGGTGGTCGTGAACGACAAGTTCGGCATCCGTCTGACCGACATCATCACGCCGTCCGAACGCATCCGGAAGCTCAATCGATGAAACGCGCCGCCGTTCGCGGCATGCTCTCCGCGTCGCGCAACCTGCTGCCGCGAGCCGCGCTGGCGGTGGCCGCCGCGTCGGGCGCGACGCTCGCGCGCGCCGCCGACCTCAACGCGGTCAACAACGCCGCGAAGATCGCCTCCAGCGTCGGCGCGGGCAGCGCGGTGCCCGCGCTCGGCGTCGGCGCGCTGCTGCAAACCTTCGTCGGACTCGCGGTCGTGATCGCGCTCGTGTTCGGCTGCGCGTGGCTCGCGCGGCGCTTCGGCCTGCAAACGGGCCAGCGCGGCGGGCTCGTGAAAACCATCGGCGGTGCGTCGCTCGGCGGCAAGGAACGCGTCGCGGTCGTCGAGATCGGCGATACGTGGCTCGTGCTTGGCGCCGCGCCCGGCAACGTGCGTCTGCTGCATACGATGCCGGCCGGTTCGGTTGCCGATGCCCTGGCCGCCTCGCACGCGCCGCATGCCGGCAATCTTCCCGGCACCTTTGGTCAACGCTTTCGCGACGCCCTGAAAGGCGAAGTGGGCAAACGTTTCAACGCGCAAGGCGGCGGGGATCGGTAATGCAGGTCAGTTTCAGGCAAGCGGGTTTTCAGGCTTCACGTCCAGCGCATGAGGCGTATGAGGCGCAGGCCGCGCATAAGGCCCATGAAGCACGCGCAACGCGCCATGACGCGTCCGCCGCTGCATCGCGTGCCGCGTCGCCGCGCCGCATGAGGTCGTGGTGGCCGTTGCTGCCGCTCGCACTCGCGGCGCTGCTATTCGCGCTGCCGACGCTGTCGTTCGCGCAAACCGCCGGCCTGCCGGCCTTCACGACGAGCCCCGGCCCGAACGGCGGCACGACCTACTCGCTGAGCGTGCAGACGATGCTGCTGCTCACGATGCTGTCGTTCCTGCCCGCGATGCTGCTGATGATGACGAGCTTCACGCGCATCGTGATCGTGCTGTCGCTGCTGCGCCAGGCGCTCGGCACGACGACCACGCCACCGAACCAGGTGCTCGTCGGGCTCGCGCTGTTCCTGACGCTGTTCGTGATGTCGCCGGTGCTCGACAAGGCCTATAACGAAGGCTACAAGCCGTTCTCCGAAGGCACGATCACGATGGATCAGGCGGTCTCGCGCGGCGTCGCGCCGTTCAAGACCTTCATGCTGCGGCAGACCCGCGAGAGCGATCTCGCCCTCTTCGCGCGCATCTCGCACGCGGCGCCGATGCAGGGCCCCGAAGACGTGCCGCTGTCGCTGCTCGTGCCCGCGTTCGTCACGAGCGAGCTGAAGACCGGTTTCACGATCGGCTTCACGATCTTCATTCCGTTCCTCATCATCGACATGGTGGTGGCGAGCGTGCTGATGTCGATGGGCATGATGATGGTCTCGCCCGCGACGATCTCGCTGCCGTTCAAGCTGATGCTGTTCGTGCTCGTCGACGGCTGGCAACTGCTGCTCGGCTCGCTCGCACAGAGTTTCGTCTGATCCCGGCCGTGCTTCCGTTCGCCGTTTGGTTCGCTTTCCCGTTCGCTCCACCGATCCCCAGGCACTCACGATGACACCCGAAGCAGTCATGACATTGGCCCACGGGGCCATGTACGTCGGCCTCGTGCTCGCGGCGCCACTGTTGCTCGTCGCGCTCGTCGTCGGCCTGCTCGTGAGCCTGTTCCAGGCGGCCACGCAGATCAACGAGAGCACGCTGTCGTTCATTCCGAAGCTGCTCGCGATCGTGGTCACGCTCGTGATCGCCGGACCGTGGATGCTCACGACGATGCTCGACTATCTGCGCCACACGCTCAGCAGCATTCCGACGCTCGTCAACTGAGCGTGCCGCCATGTTCACGGTCACCTACGCCCAACTGAACGTCTGGTTGACCGCGTTCCTGTGGCCGTTCGCGCGCATCGCCGCGCTCGTCGCGACCGCGCCGGTCTTCAGCAACGTATCCATGCCGACGCGCGTGAAGATCGGCCTCGCCGCGTTCACGACGATCATCGTCGCGCCGACCGTCGGCGCGCTGCCGCAGGTCACGGTGTTCTCCGCAGCCGGCGTGTGGATTCTCGTCAACCAGTTCCTGATCGGCATCGCGCTCGGCGTAACGATGCAGATCGTGTTCCAGGCGATCGACGCGACCGGCTACTTCATCGGCCTCGGCATGGGCCTCGGCTTCGCGACCTTCTTCGACCAGCAGGCGACCGGCTCCGGCGTCGTGATCTCGCGCTACATGACGACGATCGCCACGCTCGTGTTTCTCGCCGTCGACGGTCATCTGCAGGTGATCGCCGCGCTCGTGACGACGTTCCAGTCGGTGCCGGTGTCGGCCAACCTGCTCGCGCCGCACGGCTGGCAGACGCTCGCGAACTGGGGCGGCTCGATCTTCTCGGCGGGGCTGCTGCTCGCGCTGCCGGTCGTCGTCGCGCTGCTGATCGCCAACCTCGCGCTCGGCATTCTCAATCGCGCGGCGCCGCAGATCGGCGTGTTCCAGATCGGCTTTCCGCTCACGATGCTGGTCGGCCTGCTGCTCGTGCAGTTGATGCTGCCGAACATGATCCCGTTCTTCGTGCGGCTGTTCGACAGCGGCATCGACGAAATGGGACGGGTCGCGGCGGGACTGAAGTAAAGACGCGGCTTCGATGCCGCAAGCGCGCTGGACGTGATGGACGCGCAGACGCTACCGGATAAAGAAAACCGGCTTGCGCCGGTTTTCCTGTCTCTGCCGCATCCCGCTATCGCGTAGCGAATCAGTTGTTGATGTACTGGAACAGCGACATGTTCTGGATCTGCACGAACGCCTGCTGCGATGCCTGCAACGCGGCTTGCGTCAGCGTGTACTTGCTGATCGTCGAGACCATGTCGGTCGAGGTCAGATCCGACAGGCTGCTTTGCGTCTGCAGCGTGTTGGTCTGCGTGACCGCTTGCAGCGCCTGCACTTCCTGCTCGCGGCCGCCGACCGACGCCTGCACCGCCGTCACGTTGCCGATCGTGTTGGCAAGCTGGGACAGGCCCGTGTTCAGCGCATTCTGCAGATTCGCCGTGGCCGCCGTGCTGCCCGTCACCGGCTGCTGGAGCGCGGCGATCATCGCGTTCAGGTTGGCGAATACGTCGGTGCCCGCCTGGTTGGCCGGCTGGACCGTGAAGCTGTCGCCGGCGGCCGGCGTGCCCGTGATCGCCACCGTCTGACCGCCCATCGCGATGTCGGCGCCCTCGGTGTAGGTTTGCGGCGTGCCGACCGCACCCGTGGTGGTGTCGGTGATCGTGTAGGCCAGCGTCGCGCCGCTGCCGCTGAACGCAATCTGGTACGCGTCCGCATTCCCCGCGTTGGTCGGATCGTTCACCGTCACCGCGCCGGCCACGCCCGTGCCGGTGTTGGCCGGATTGCCGGCCGCGATCGGCTCCGCATTGGTCGAGCCGACGCCCATGAACACGGCCATCCCGTTGTCGCCGGTTGCCACCTGGGTGTTGCCGGTGACCTGCATGGTGCGCGTGCCGTCGTCGCCCGCATAAACGACCGCGCCGCTCGCATCGGTCGTGAACGCCTGGGTGGCGCTCTGAAACCCCGAGAACAGCGAATTGCCCGAGCTGTCGGTCGCATTGGCGTAGGTCAGCAACTGGTTGCGCAGGCTCGTCAGTTGCGTCGCGATGGCGGTGCGGTCGGCGTCGTTCAGCGAGCCGTTGCTCGCCCTGATGCCGAGCGTGTTGATGCTGTTCAGCGTGCTGAGCACGCCGCCGAGCGTCGAGTCCTCGGCCTGCAGCGACGAAAGCGCCGCGTTCTGGTTCGTCGTGTATTGCGACAGCGCGGTCGCCGTCGAGCTGAGCTGCACGGCCTGGGCCGCGCCGAGCGGATTGTCGGCGGGCGAGGTCAGGCTCGAACCGCTCGAGATTTCCTGATAGATCTGCGACAACTGAGCCTGCTGGTTGCTCATTGTCTCCACGTTCATGCTGAAGTACTGCGCGCTGGAAATACGCATGGTTCGACGCCTTACGAGAAGATGCCAAGCAATGTCTGGAACAGCGTCTGCGCGGTCTGGATAACCTTGCTGTTGGCCTGATAGAGCTGCTGGTACTGAAGCAGGTTCGCTGCTTCCTCATTGATGTTGACGCCCGATACCGACTGCTGCGCCGACGTGATCTGCGTGACGAGCGAGCTTTGCGCGGTCGCCGAGGTCTGGATCTGCGAAGCCTGGTTGCCGATGCCGTTGACGTAGTTCGCGTACGCGTCGGTCAGCGTCGAGGTGCCGCCCGCGAGCGATTGCGCAGTGGTCAGGTTCGACAGCAGTTGCGCGTTGCGGCCGTCGTTGCTCGCGCCGGTATTGGGCCCGATCGTGAACGAGTCGCCGTCCGAGGGCGTGCCGCTGATCGTCACCGTCACGTTGTTCATGCTGCCCGCGGCGGTCGAATTGCTCGGGTTCGTGATCGTGAGCGTCGCGCCCGTGCCCGGCGAGTACGGCACCGCGGTCGTCGCCGAGGTGATCGCGTACGACGTCGAGGGCGGGCCGGCAACCGTCACCGTCGAATTCAGCGGGAAGCCGGTGAGGCCCGTGCCCGCGGTATACGTGAGCGTCGTCTTGCTGGTCGGCGCGCTGTAGCCGGCCGTCACCGAGCCCTGCGTGATCGTCGCGCTGCCGGTGTTCGACGACGCGGCCGAGGCGAGTACCGGCGCCGCCGCCGCGATCGCCTGGGGCGACGTGGTGGCGAGCGCGAAGCCATTGAGCGCGCCGCGCGTCGGCTCGATCGAGAACGAGTCGCCGGCCTTCATCGTGCCGGTGGCCGAGAATTGCAGGCCGCCGATCGGCTTCGTGAGGTCCGCCGCCGAACCGACGATACTGCCGGTTTCGTTGTCGGTCAGCGTATAGGTGCTGCCGTCGTACGAGAGCGTGTAGTCGCTCGTGGTCGGCTGGGTCGCATCGGCGAACGACACGCCGAGCGTCGCATTGCCGGTGTTCTGCGCATTCGCGTAGACGGTCGGCGCGCCGACCGTGAACAGCGCGCCGCCCGCGGTGCCGTTCAGCGTGATGCCGAGTTCGTTCTGCGCGTTCACCTGCGCGGCGAAACTGGTCGCGATCGCGCCGAGCTGCGCTTCGGCCGGATCGAGCGTCTGCGAGCGGAATTGCAGCAGGCCGCCGAGCGTGCCGCCCGACACCTTGGCGTCGGGAAGCGTCTGCGGCGTCGGCACCGGTTTCGCACCGGCCTGGCCGAGGTACTGGACCGACAGCTCGCTCGGGTCGCTCGCCGAGGTCGCGGTGCCGAGATTGAAACTGTTGCCGGCCGACACGAGTGGCTGGCCGTTCGACATCAACACGCTGTAGCTGCCGTTGCTGTCCTGCACGACCGACACGCCGATCAGTTGCGACAGGTTCGATACCGCTTCGTCGCGCTGGTCGAGCAACTGGTTCGGCGGCTGGCCCTGGCTGCTCGCCTGAGTGATCTGCGTGTTGAGCGCGGCGATCTGCGCGGTGTAGGTGTTGATCTGCGTGACGGCGTTGCTCAGTTGCGTGTTGACGCTCGCGCGCAGCTGGTCGTATTGCGCGCCCGCCGCGTTGATCTGGTTCGCGAGCGTCTGCGCGTCGCTCACTGCGGTTTGCCGCGTGGAAATGCTCGACGCATTGTTGGCAATGTTCTGCAGGCCGGTGAAATATCCGGTGATGGCGCTCGCGATCCCCGCTGTCGGGCTGCCGACCAGGTTGTTCAACTGCGAGATCATCGTGTTGTACGCGCTGAGCGCGCTACTCGACGACTGCGCGTTGTTCAGCTCCGTCGCCAGATACTGGCTGTACTGGCGCTGCACGGTGTCGGTGGAGACGCCCATCGGCAGATAGCCGGAGCCCGTGTAGCTGCCGCCGACTTCCGAATAGACCGGCGTTTCGAGCGAGTAGCCGGGCGTCGACGAGTTGCTGATGTTCTCGCCGGTCGTCGTCAAACCCCACTGGGCGGCATTGAGTCCGCTGAGGCCGATATTGAAGAGATTGCTGGACATGCGTCATCCTGAAGGGCGGCACCGCAGACCTGCCGCCACGTTGCTGGAACATCCTCTTTAACGGCCCGTCGCGCGAAAAATTGAGGGCCGTTCCGCTTCGTGCGACGCTTTCTTTCGCGTCGTTGCAACGTTTGCGCGCGGAGCCGGAGAAACGCGCGCCGTGCGGTGTGCACGGTGCGCGTTGCGTTCGGCTCGCTTCGTTTGGCGCGTTTCGTCCGGTACGTCGTGCCGGGCTAGCGCACCAGCGAGCGGCGCTTCATTTCGAGCTGCGTGATGAGCCGCTGCAGCGTGTTTTCCGCGCTGCCGGGCAGCGTCAGAAAGCGGAAGCCGAGCTGGTAGCGCTGCGTGCCGTTCGGCAGCGCAATCGAGCGATGCGACACGAGCTGCAGATCGAGCGATAGACGGCCGAGCGCACCGAGCGCGAGTTCGCAGTCCATCAGGCGCGTGCCCATCGGCAATTCGGCGACGCGCTCGTCGGTCGTGCGCATGCCGAGGCCGCCGAGCGACAGGTCGTGCACCTCGAAGCGGAACGTGTCGCCGCCGGGAAAGCGTCCGCTACACACGTAGGGGTCGAGAATCGGCGCGTTGACGCGGAAGTATTCGCGGCGCTGCACGTAGAACAGCACCTCGGGAAAATCGGCCTCGAACGCGGGCAGTCCCTCGAAGCGCGTCTCGCGCGGCGTCGCGGTCACGAACTCGACACGCACGCCGTCCGGCGCGGCGTGGAACTTGCAGCGCGGCGCGGCGAGCAGCCCCTTGTTCTGTTCGGAGAGCGCGCCCCAATCGAAAGTGAAGGTGCGCTCGCGCACGTCGACGTCGAGCAGGCGAGTGACGAGCTGCCCGCCCGCGTATTCGACGGTGAGGAAATCGCCGCGATTGACGAGATTGCGCAACTGCACGCCGATCTCGAGCGGATTGCGGCGGCCGAAATCGGGAACGCTTTCGTCTTGCGGGTCGTGCGGCTGGCCGTGTGTGTCGATCTGGCTATTCGACTGGTTCATATCCATGAGCTTGCCGGTATGCATGTTCTGGCGGGCACGCGCCAACGGTTCTTTCGACCCGAAGGTCTTTAGCGCCGCCGCGGCCCGCGCGTTCGACCGGAATGACAGCGATTTTCCGGTATCGGGTCTAACTCGTTAGCGGCAGCACCCAGCCAAAATTTAGGGCACTTTTATTAAAAATTTGCTGCAAATTCGCCGCAAACGTTAAAACTCGATCCGCCCCTTTCCCCATGCTTTTTCACGCCGGCTGTTTAGCGCCGCTTCGATTGCCGCGCCTTTATGCATATGCCTTTACGTGCGAGCGCGTTACGCATGCTCTTTCACCTTGCCCGCCTACTGCCTGAACCGCTTCAACGCTCATGTACCGCGTACCGCCTCACAGCTTATTCTCGCGGATCGGCCAGCCGCCTTCCGGCAGCCGGCCTTCTTCCGTCTTATATGCACCTGGCCCCGTCGCGTGCATTCTTTAATCAGCCCATTTTCTGCATGATCGACAACAGCTTTTTCGCGTAATGCGGGTCGGTTGCATAACCGGCGCGCTGCATGCCGTTCGCGAAACCGTTCACGTCATGCGACGAATTGATCACCTGCGCATAGCGCGGGTTGTTCTTCAGCAGGCTCGCGTAGTCGGTCATCGCTTCCTCGTACGAGTCGTACGCGCGGAATTTTTCGACGCTGCGCTGCGGCTTGCCGTTCACGTATTCTGTCGTCACCGTCGAGACGGTCTTGCCGGTCCAGTCCGGCGTCGCCTTGATGCCGAACACGTTGTGGCTCGTCGAGCCATCGGCTTTCCTGATCTCGCTCTTGCCCCAACCCGTTTCGAGCGCCGCCTGCCCGACGATGAAGCGCGCCGGAATGCCGGTCGCCGCGCTCGCGGCCTGCGCCGGCGCGGCGAGCTTGTCGACGAACGCATCGACTTTCGGCGAGCTGCCGTCGCCGCGCAACGGCGGCGTCAACGAACTATTGCCCGAGTAGCCGTGGCCGAGCGCGAGCTGGCCGTTCGCCTGCGCATTGCCGTAGGCGCGCGCGAGCGCGTTGAGCGCGGCGGTTTGACCTTCGTCGCCGCCGCTGCCGCCGCCGAGCGCGTTCGCCATGCCGGCGAGACCGCCAGCGGCACCGGCGCCGCCCACGCCACCCGAGCCGCCCACCTGCATGCCCTGGTTGCGCATCAACTGCTTGAGCATCGCGTCGGCGACGCCGATGCCCTTCTTCGACAACTGCTGCGCCAACTGCTGATCCATCATCGACGTGAAGGTCGCCGAATCGTGCGAATCGAACGGGCCGTCCTGCGGCGTCGCATCGCGCATGCTTTTGAGCATCATCTGCGTGAAGACCGCGTCGAACTGCTGCGCGGCCATCTTCATGCCGGCTTGCGGCGAAGCCTTGGCCTGCGCGCTCAGTGCGCCGAAGCCCTGTACGTCGAGCGCGAAGCGGCTGCTGAGGTCGTTCGCGGAGTTGACGCTATTGGTCGGATTCGAATTCATCTGCTGTCTTCCCTAGATGATTTCCAGATCGGCGCGCAACGCACCCGCCGCCTTCATGGCCTGCAGGATCGACATCAGATCCGCGGGCGTCGCGCCGAGCGCGTTGAGCGCCTTCACGACTTCGGCGAGGTTCGCGCCGGCGTTCACGAGCTTCAGCGAGCCGTTGTCCTGCTTCATCTGGATCTGCGACTGCTGCGCGACCACGGTGCGGCCGTTCGAGAACGCGCCGGGCTGGCTCACGACCGGCTGCGTGTTGATGACCACCGACAGATTGCCGTGCGCGACCGCGCAGCTCTGCAGCGTGACCATCTGGTTCATCACGATCGAGCCGGTGCGCGCATTGAGGATCACCTTCGCGGCCGCCTGGGCCGGGTGCACGTCGAGGTTCTGCAACTGCGCCATGAACGAGACCTGCTGTTGCGGATCGCCCGGCGCGCGCAACTGGATCGTGCGGCCGTCGAGCGCGGTCGCGGTGCCGCTACCGAACGCGTTGTCGATCGCGGCGACGACGCGCTGCGTCGTGTCGTAGTCCATGTCGTTCATATCGAGCTGCATCGTGCCGGCCTGCGACACCGCGGTCGGCACCGCGCGCTCGACGATCGCGCCGGCCGCGATGCGGCCCGCCGCGAGCTGGTTGACCTGCACCTTGCTGCCGTTCGCGCTCGCGCCCGCGCCGCCGACCGCGACGTTGCCCTGGCCGAGCGCGTACACCTGGCCGTCGGCGCCCTTCAGCGGCGTGAGCAGCAGCGTGCCGCCGCGCAGGCTCTTCGCGTTGCCGAGCGAAGACACCGTCACGTCGATCGCCTCGCCGGGCCGCGCGAACGGCGGCAGCACCGCGGTCACCATCACCGCGGCGACGTTCTTCAACTGGATGTTCGACAGCGACGACTGCGAGTTGGTCGAGCCCGCCGCCTGGTTGTTGATCGAGATGCCGAGGTTCGCCAGCATGTTGGCGAGCGTCTGCGTCGTGAACGGCGTCTGCGTGGTCTGGTCGCCGGTGCCGTCGAGACCGACCACGAGGCCGTAGCCGATCAGCGGGTTGTCGCGCACGCCCTGAATTTGCGCGAGGTCTTTCAGACGCTCGGCATGCGCGGGCGTCGCGAGCGGCAGCACCGCGCAGGCGAGCGCGAGCGACGACGCCAGCGCGGCGAGCGCGCGGCCGTAGCGCGTGGAGCTCACGAGGCGCGGCAGGTGTGGAAGACGCACGAAGCGGCGCAGGGAGAACGAGGCGCGAAGGTTCGGAACGGTACGCATGATTACCACGGCGCCACGTTGAGGAAGAAGCGCTGCAGCCAGCCCATGTTCTCCGCTTCGTCGATATAGCCCTTCGCCGAGTACTCGATTTTCGCGTCGGCGACCTGGGTCGAATACACCGCGTTGAGGCTCGAAATCGTGTTCGGATTCACGACGCCGGAGAAGCGCACGAACTCGTTGCCCTGGTTGATGAGCATCTGCTTCTGGCCGCTCACGATCAGGTTGCCGTTCGCCTGCACGCCCGTCACGGTGACGGTGATCGTGCCGTTGAACGTATTCGACGCGTTCGCGCCGCCGGTGCCCGAGAACACGTTCGCGCCGTTCGCGCTCAGGTTGGTCTTGCCAAAGAGGCCGCCGAGAAAGCCCGCGGTCGGCACGGCGAAATTCGTGTTGCCGTTGCGGTTCGCGTTCGCCCCCGACGACTTGGTCGCGTTGATGTTTTCGGCGATCACGATCGTGATGATGTCGCCCACGTTGCGCGGCCGCTGGTCTTCGAACAGCGGGCGGCCCGCGAAACCCGGGTTGTAGATCGAGCCCGGCGCCTGCGCCTGCGGCGGAACCGGCGGCATCGCGGTCATCGGCTGCTGCGTGATCGGCTCCTTGGGCACGAGCCCGCAGCCGCCCAGCGCCGCGAGCAGCGTGAGCTGCACGAGCGCCTGGGCCGTGCGCGAATGCACCGGGGTGCGAGTGAAATCCGACATCGTGATCACCTTGCTTGAATCCCTGCCCCTCAAACCTGCATCTGGCTGAGGGTTTGCAGCATCTGGTCGGAGGTCGTCACGGCCTTGCTGTTGATTTCGTACGCGCGCTGGGTCTGGATCATGTTGACCAGTTCCTGCACGACGTTCACGTTCGACGCTTCGACGTAGCCCTGGTTGAGCGAGCCCGCGCCGTTCAGGCCCGGCTGCGAGACGTTCGGCGCACCCGACGAGGCGGTCTCCGCGAACAGGTTCTCGCCCTTCGCGTCGAGGCCGGCCGGGTTGATGAAGGTCGCGATCTGCATCGAGCCGAGCTGCTGGCTGTTGCTCGAACCGGCCACCGTGATCGACACGACGCCGTCGCTGCCGATCGTGAGCGAAGTCGCGTTGGTCGGGATCGTGATCGCCGGAATCACCTGATAGCCGCTCGACGTGACGAGCTGGCCCTGCGCGTTGGTCTGGAACGAACCGTCGCGCGTGTAGGCGGTCGTGCCGTCGGGCATCTGCACCTGGAAGAAGCCCGCACCGTTGATGGCGATGTCCTTCGAGTTGCCGGTCTGCTGCAGGTTGCCCTGCGTGTACAGGCGCTCGGTCGCGACCTGCTGCACGCCAGTGCCGAGCTGGATGCCGGACGGCAGTTCGGTCTGCTGCGTCGAGTTCGCGCCGGGCTGGCGGATGGTCTGGTACAGCAGATCCTCGAAGACCGCGCGCGAGCCCTTGAAGCCGTTGGTGCTGACGTTCGCGAGGTTGTTCGAGATCACGTCCATCTGCGCCTGTTGCGCATTCATGCCGGTCGCGGCGATATAGAGTGAGCGGTTCACTTAGGGTTCTCCAATGTTGGAGCGCGCCTCGTCGCGCGCCCCATGGCAATCCGTCAGCTGAAGCTGAGCAGCTGGTTGGCGGACTGATCGTTCTTGTCGGCGTTTTCCAGCAGCTGCGTCTGCATCTGGAACTGGCGCGCGTTGGTGATCATCGAGACCATCGCGCTGACCGGATTCACGTTGCTGCCCTCGAGCGAGGCCGGTGCGAGCGTGACGGTCGGATCGGCGTCGGCGGGATTGCCGTCGACGGTGCGAAAGAGGCCGTCGTCGCCGCGCGTGAGCGTCTGCGGATCGGGGTTCACGAGCTTCAGCTGATCGACGGTCACGACCGCGGTCGGCGGATCGCCGGGCGTCAATGCCGACACCGTGCCGTCCTTGCCGATCGTGATCTCCGCGCCCGGCGGCACCGACACCGGCCCGCCGTTGCCGAGCACGACCTGATTGGTCGCGTTCACGAGCTGGCCGTTTTCGTCGATGTGCAGGTTGCCCGCGCGCGTGTAGGCCTCGTTGCCGTCGGCGGTTTGCACCGACAGCCAGCCCGGCCCCTGGATCGCCACGTCGAGCGGATTGCCGGTCTGCTGGATCGGCCCCGGCGTGTAGTCGGCGCCCGGCGTCGACGACAGCACGAACGTGCGGGTCGTGTCGTCGTTGATCGAGCTGCCGTCGCCGAACGACATCGGCACGGCGCGGAAGGTTTCGAGCTGCGCGCGAAAACCCGTGGTCGAGGCGTTCGCGAGGTTGTTCGCGACGATCGCCTGCTGTTCGAGCGCCTGCGTGCTGCCCGACATCGCGGTGTAGATCAGCCGATCCATGATGGGGTCCCGTTGGCTTACAGGTTGATCAGGGTCTGGTCGACGGTCTGCTGGGTCTTGATCGTCTGCGCGTTCGCCTGATAGTTGCGCTGCGCGGTAATCAGGTTCACCAGCTCGCTCGTCAGATCGACGTTCGAGTTCTCGACCGCGCCGCCTTGCAGCACGCCGTGATTGGTCGAGCCCGGCGCGGAAATCTGCGCGACGCCCGAAGCCGCGGTCTGTCCGTACTCGTTGTTGCCGAGATCGACGAGGCCGTTCTGGTTCGAGAAGTTCGCAAGCACGATCTGGCCGAGCGCGGCGGTCTGTCCGTTCGAGTAGTTGCCGGTCAGCGTGCCGTCGGTGCCGACCGTGAAGCTGGTGAGCTGGCCTGCCGCATAGCCGTCGGTCGAGAGGCTGTTCACGCCATCCTTGCCGCCGTACTGCGTGGTCGTGCCGAGGTTCAGCGTGATGTTTTGCGGCGTCGAGGAACCGTCCGAGGTCGGGATCGACACGTTGAACGCGCCGAGCGTCGTGGTCGGCGTGCCGTCGGGGTTGGCCGTGCTGACGAGCGTGCCCGACGAGTTGAAGTTCGCCGTGCCGACGAGCGTCGCCGCGCCGGTCGAGGTGCCCGCGTACACGTTCCACGTGCCGGCGGACGTCTTCGCGAAATACATGTTGACCGTCTGCGAGCCGCCGAGCGTGTCGTAGGCGGTCGTGCTGGTCGAGTAGTTGTAGGTCGACGCGCTGTTCTGGTTGAACGCGGTCGGATTCGGCGCGACCGTGTAGCTGTCGCCGCTGGCCGGCGCGCCGCTGAACGTGATGCTCTCGCCGTTGCCGAGCGTGATCGCGGTGCCGGCGGTGAAGTCCTGCGAAGCCGAGGTCGTGCCGAGCGTGTGGTCCGTGATCGTGTAGGTCGTCGGGCTCGTGAAGTTGATCGTGTAGTTATCGGTGTTGGTGCCCGCGGCGCCGTTCGTGATCGTCGCGCCGGTCGTGTTGAGCGTGCCGGTGTTGCCCGCGCCGGCCGTCACGGTCGGCGCGCCGAGCATCAGGTCGTCCTGCGCGTTGAGGTTCAGGCCCGCGGTGATCGAGGTGGTCGCCTGCGGCGCGATGTTCGCGGTCGGCACCTTCAGCGGCACGGTCTGCGCGGTGTTGATGATGCCCGAGCTGTTGGCGCCGTAGCCCATCAGCTGGAGCCCCTGCGCGTTCGTGATGTAGCCGTTCTTGTCGAGCTGGAACACGCCGTTGCGCGAATAGGTCAGCGTGCCGTTGCTCGACATCTGGAAGAAGCCGTTGCCGTTGATCGCCACGTTCAACGCCTGGTTGGTCGTGGTGATCGTGCCTTGCGAGAACTGCTGCTGCACTTCGGAAAGCTGCGTGCCGATACCGACCTGCTGGTTCACGGCCGTCGCGATCGAATTGGCGTACATGTCGGCGAATTCGGCGGTGCCGCTCTTGAAGCCGACCGTGTTGGCGTTGGCGATGTTGTTGCCGATCACGTCGAGATCGCTCGACGACGCGGACAACCCGCTCAAACCTTGTTGATAACCCATGACGTGCTCCGTATCTGGAAAGTCGTAACTGAATTGATCTGAATCAGAGGATCGCGGCGATGTCCGTCAGCCCGACCGTCGAACCATTCGACAGCACGAGGCCCGCCGTACCGCTGCTCTGCGTCACGACGCCGTCCACGGTCGCGCCGGTCAGCGTGGTGGCCGTGGCCTGCTGGCCGTTGATCGAGCCGGTCGCGGTGATCGTGTAGGTGCCGTCGGCGAGCGTATTGCCCGCCGCGTCGGTCGGCGTCCAGCCGACCGGCACCGTGCCGGCCGACTGCTTGCCGAGGTCGATCGTGTTGACGATCGTGCCGGCCGAGTTCTTCACGACCACCTGCAGGTCGCTCACGTCGTTGGCGAGCGTGACGCCGAACGGCGTGGCCTTGCCGCTCGACACCGAGATCGAATTGCCCGGCGCGAGCACGGTCGAGCCGATCAGCAGCGCGGACTGCGATTGCTGGCCCGCCGAAAGCTGCGTCGACAGCGAGGACAGCGAGGTGTTGAGCTGGCTGATGCCCTGCACCGTGCTGATCTGCGCGAGCTGCGAGGTCATCTGCGAGCTGTCCATCGGATTGGTCGGGTCCTGGTTCTTCAGCTGCGCGACGAGCAGTTGCAGAAACGTGTTCTGCAGATCGGTGGCCGAGGTGCCCGACGTGCTGCCCGTCGAACCGGTCGCGTTCGCGCCGTTCATCGTGTCGAGCAGCGTCTGCGAAACGGTCGTGCCGTTGCTGCCGATCGTGGTGTTGGTGGTCAAGGCTCTCTCCTCAGGTTCCGATCGTGAGCGTTTTCAGCATCAGGGTTTTGGCGGTGTTCAGCGTTTCGACGTTGGCCTGATACGAACGCGAAGCCGAGATCATGTTGACCATTTCCTGCACCGGGTCGACGTTCGGCAAGGTCACGTAGCCGTCGGCGTCGGCGGCCGGATTGCCGGGTTCGTAGGCGGTCTTCATCGGCGAAGGGTCGTCGATCACGCCCGTCACCTGCACGCCGCCGACCTGCTGGCCGGAGCCCGAGCGCGCGCCGCCGAGCGGGTTCACCGCGAACACGACCTGCTTGGCCTTGTACGGCTGGCCGTCCGGGCCGGTGGTACTGTCCGCGTTGGCGAGGTTCGACGCCGTCACGTTGAGCCGCTGCGACTGCGCCGACATCGCGGAGCCTGCAACACCAAAAATATTCATCAGGGATGGCATGTTTCCTGACCTCTCCTGCCGGTTCGGGCCGGCTTCACGTTAAGTCCCGTAGCGTTTCGTTCGGTACCGCCACGCTCGTTCGCGCGGATCGCGCGCCTGTCTTGAGCGTGTTTCGCGCATCTGTTGCATCTGTTATCTGTTGCGTGCGCTTTGCTGCGTTTGCCGTACTTTGCTGCGCCTGGCAGCCTCTGCGTTCCGCGCGCTTTGGCGCTTTGCCGCCATGCGCGCGGATCGTGTATTCGTGTGCCCCCGGTTAGCTGCCCGACGTGATCGCCGCGAGCATCGTCTTCACCTGGTTCGACACCACCGTCATGCCCGATTCGAAATGCAGCGTGTTATCGGCGAACTGCACGCGCTCGGTGTCGATGTCGACCGTGTTGCCGTCGAGCGAAGGCTGCACCGGAATCCGGTATTGCAGGTTGCCGTAGTCGTCGGGGCTGCCGCCCGTTGCCGTGAGCGTCGTCTTGCCGCTCATGTGGCCGGGTTCGGTCGCCGACATCGACATGCCGCTCGTCACGCCGGCCGGTTGCGTCATCGCAAGCGTCGAGCTGTTCGACGCACCCTGGCCCGCGCTGCTGCCGCCCGTCTTCTTCAGCGCACCGGCAAGCGACGAGGCGAAGTCGACGTCGCGCGCCTTGTAGCCGGGCGTGTCGGCATTGGCGATGTTCGACGACAGCAGTTCCTGCCGGTAGGCGCGCACATCCATCGCCTGCCGGCCGAAGGCGAATTCGGCATCGAGTTTGTCCAGCATGGAAATCTCCCGAGAACGTTCCCAAGGTCTTGCCGTGAATGCGCCGAACCTGTCGTGCGCTGAACATGCAAGCGAGCGGCGCGGCGGCCGGCAAGACCTTTTTGCATGAGGTGCATCTTATGGGCCGGGCGCAAGCGGCAATCGGACGAATAACCGGGAAAGGGGGCTTCTATTCAACGTTTGCGCGAGAGAGGCGCTCACTAGAATGCAAGGCGTACCGATGCATTCGATGGAGACCCACGATGGACCAGCCCACTTCCGCCTTGCCGCAGCGCACGTATTGCGCGGCGGCAGATCGTGCAGATTCGGGCGCGAGTGCGGGTATGGTTGCGGGCGCGGAAGAGGGTTCGCGGCACGCCATGCACGCACCGCGGGTTGTGCCGCGCGTGGCGATGCGAGCCGGCTCGCGGCTGCTCGCGCGTCTTTGCACGCGGCTCGTCGTGCAGGTCGCGTTATGGGTCGCGGGCGGCATCGTGCTGTTGCCGGCCACAACCCAGGCGCAGGCGCAAGAGCACGACGGCGGCGGGCCGATCGTGATTCCGGGACCCGGCGAAAAGAATCCGGCGGCGCTCAACGATCTCGTGCAGCAGATGCAGACGCCCGCGCAGCGTGCGTCCTCGGCGGCGTCGCTGGCGGCTGCCACGGCGCAGTCGCTCGGGCGGGCGCCGGCCTCGCGGCCAACCGCCGATAACGATGCGTTCGCACGCGCCGCGGGCGCGAGCGGCGCGATCGTCATTCCGGGCGCGGGCGAAGCCCCCGCCACCGCGCCGGCGCTGATCCGCACGAGCTTCAGGCCGAACGCCAGCGGCGTCGTGACGATTCCCGCGCCGGCCAATGCGGGGGCCTCGGGCGTGGCACGCGTGAACATCGAGCCAGCCGCGCGCGCCGCTGTCCCGGTAACGGTGACGCCCGTGCCGAACGGCGCCGGCAACGCCAATGCGCGGCCCATCGCCGCCAATGCGCCGCAAGGCGGTTTCGATAGTCTCGCGGCACGCGGCGAACCGCCCGAATTCGGTGCGAACGGCAAGCCAATCGCCTCGGTGCAACCGCAGGCAGGCGCGGTGGCTACGGTTGCAGTTGCCGCAACGCCCGCGCGAACGCAGGTGGCCGCGGCACGTCAGCCGGTGACGGCCCTGACACTGAGAAACCAGCAGATGGCCGCCGCCGCGGCCATCGCAACGCCTGCGCAAGCCGCACCGCTGCCCGGTCAGCAGGACCCGGAAGCGATCCACGCCGCCGCGCTCGCGTTCCTGCAGCAGCAGTCCGCGGGATTGCCCGGCAAGGTCGACATCACGGTCGCGCCCGCGTTTCCGCGCGGGCTGGCCGCCTGCACCTCGCTCGAACCGTTCCTGCCGAGCGGCGCGCGCCTGTGGGGCCGCATGACGGTCGGCGTGCGCTGCGCGGGCGAGAAGCCGTGGACCCTCTACCTGCAGGCGCGCATCGCGCTGCACGCGACCTACTACCTCGCCTCGCGCGCGATGGCGCCGGGCGAAGTGCTCACGGCCGCCGACCTCGTCGCGCGCGACGGCGATCTGACCGGCCTGCCGCAGGCGATCGTCACCGATCCGTCGCAGGCGGTCGGCTCGGTCTCGCTCGTGCGGATCGCGAGCGGCATGCCATTGCGCCGCGACATGCTGAAGAGCGCGTCGGCGGTGGCGATCGGCCAAACCGTGCGGGTCGTGGCCGCCGGCGACGGCTTCTCGATTTCGGCCGAGGGCAGCGCGATGAGCAACGCGTCGCCGGGCCAGCAGGTGCGGGTCAAGACCGCGAACGGGCAGATCATCTCCGGCATCGTCAAGGATGGCGGAACGGTCGAGATCCAGATGTGAGCAGGTTCGCTGCCCTGCCTCGCGCGAACGGGCTCGCGGCCGGAACGACAGTGGCGCATGTGCGCGGGGAGCGTGTCGCGGCGCGGGTGGAAACGATGTGGAAAGGGTCGGATGGCCAGGCAAAGCCGGGCCGGGCGTGGAGCGATTGCGCTAAAGTTTTGAGCGGCGCTTGCCGTTATCAGAATCAAATCGTTCAGGAAGCCCATCGTGAAAGTCGATTCCACCACCTCATCGAATCTGCCGACGTTGAAAGACGCCGTATCCCGTTCGCAACAGGGCGACACCGCGCCGGCAACGGGCGCCACGCAGGGCGCGAGCACGGGCGCGCCGAGTTCGAACAGCGGCGCCGGCGACGCGAACGTGAGCCTGTCGGGCCTGTCGCAGCATCTGCGCAGCCTCGCGGCGAGCGGTTCGGCCGACATCGACATGGCGCACGTCGAGTCGATCAAACAGGCCATCAAGGACGGCACGCTGCAGATCGACTCCGGCAAGATCGCCGACGGCGTGCTGCAGACGGCGCGCGACCTGTTGCAGAACAAAACCTCGTCGACCGGCAACTGATCGGCACCTCGCAGTGCGACGACATGCCGGGCGGCGTTCGACAAACTCGGCTCGCGCACCCCGCGCGCGCCGCCGCGCATAGCGAGTCGTTGACATGAAAGACGCCCTGGTTGCCATCCTGATCGAAGAACATTCGACCGTCGAAGCGTTCGCCTCGATTCTCACGCTCGAAACGAAGGCGCTGACCGCCGTGTCGCCGCTGGACGAGCAACTGCCCGCGATCGTCGAGAAGAAAACCGAATTGGTTGGCGTGCTCGCGCGGCTCGAAGCCGCGCGCGACGCGCAACTGGCCGAGCTCGGCTTGCCGGCCGGCTGGTCCGGCATGGAACTCGCGGCGAGCACCGACACGCGGCTCGCGATGCAGTGGAAGCTGCTGCAAAAAGCGGCCGAGCGAGCGCGGCGCGTCAATACCAACAACGGCGAGCTGATCCGCGTGCGCATGGATTACAACCAGCGCGCGCTGAAGGCGCTACAGGTCAACGTGCCGCCCAAGGTCAATCTGTATGGCCCGGATGGGCGGGTGCCGGCTTATTCGGGACTTTGATCCGCTCGTACACGCGCGACACTTCTTCCCAGGAAAAACCTGACGCGTGAGCTCGAAAAATAGTCAGAACGAGCCTGCCGACTCGAAATAGATTCGGCCGGCTCGAACCCGGCTCGTTTTTGGCGCCATTTCGGCCAAAGACTCGAAATCCAACGACTGCTTCGCGCGGTCGGTCTCCGTGCGGGCCCGCTTGAAAGCCTCGCGGACGACCTGTTGGATACGATCGGGAACGCGCCTCGGCAGGTGGGCGTACTGCTTGCGCCTGTTCTTCGCGATGCCGATCCGGCAACGCCGCCCTTCCCTCACCACATCTCCCTCTTTCTCGCAACGTTAGCCATTCGGCTAGCTGGCGCGCAGCGCCGCATCACGTTGAAATGGCAGTCCCGCTCGCGTTTTCGTATGCGTCACCCGGCTCACCGTTACGGCGCACTCACACGCGAGATTTTGCCACTATCGAGGTTGTGTAATGATGTGTATGATGAGAGGGCTGCAGTATGAAGAGCGCCGAGGTCGTCAAATTGATCCAAGCCCATGGCTGGCAACTCGTCCGGATAACGGGCAGCCACCATCATTTTCGGCACGCGGAAAAGTCCGGTCTCGTGACCGTCCCGCATCCGAAAAAGGATCTTCCGCCCGGCACACTGAACAGCATTCTGAAACAGGCGGGGCTGAAATGAAGCATCTGATCTTTCCAATCGCAGTCGAGCCCGGAGACGGCACGCACGCGTTCGGCGTGGTGGTGCCCGACATTCCGGGCTGCCACTCCGCGGGCGATACGCTCGAGGAAGCCTATGCGAATGCCAGGGAAGCGATCGAATCCCACCTCGAAACCCTGCTCGACGAAGGGTTGCCGCTGCCCGAGCCGCTCACGCTCAGCGCGCATCGGCGCAATCCGGAGTTCGCGGGTTTTGTGTGGGGGTTCGTGACAACGCGCAACATTCCGGCGTTGAGAAAAGCGGTGCGCATCAACATCTCGCTGCCCGAGGTCCTGGTGCAGGAGATCGACGCGTATGCGCAGGCGCGCGGCATGTCGCGCTCGGCATTTCTGGCGCTCGCCGCCGAACATGAAATGGCTGGCGCGTGAGAAACACTGTGCGGCAAGCTGCGCACGTCGTGCAGCGAGCCTGTTGGCGCTGCCTCGGTTGAACAGGGGCGGGCGGGCCGCCAGCCGGTCTTCAAACCGGCGCTTCAGTTCGTCTCGGCGTTCGCCCAGGCCATTTCGCGCAGCCGCGCGCGCAGGCGCGCCACGGCCTGGCTATGCAGTTGGCACACGCGCGATTCGCTGACTTCCATCACCGCGCCGATTTCGCGCAGGTTCATGCCGCGCTCGTAGTACAGCGACATCAGCAGCTTCTCGCGCTCCGGCAAGCGGTCGATCGCCTCGACGAGCGCCGCGCGCAGGCTGTCGTCGAGCAAGGCCGAGAGCGGGTCCGAATGATCGACGCAGTAGCGGTCCAGAAACGGCTCGTCGTCGGCGGAACGGTCGAAGTCTTCGTAGTAGATGAGCTGGCTGCCGTGCAGGTCCTGCAGCATCGACTGATACTCGTCGAGCGGCATCTGCAGGTGCTCGGCGACCTCCGTTTCGCTCGCCGAGCGGCCGAGGTTCTGCTCCACCTTGTGCACCGCCGTTTCCACTTCGCGCGACGTGCGTCGCAGGCTGCGCGGCAGCCAGTCGTTGCTGCGCAGCTCGTCGAGCATCGCGCCGCGAATCCGCTGGCTGGCGTAGGTCTCGAACTGCGCGCCCTGGTCTTCCTTGTAGCGCCCGGCGGCATCCAGCAAGCCGATCATGCCGGCCTGGATCAGGTCGTCGAGATCGACGCTCGCCGGCATTTTCGCGACCAGCTGCAAGCCGAGCCGACGCACCAGCGGTGCGTACTTCGTCAGAACTTCGGCCTGGGAAATCTTTCCCTGAGCGTTGTACATCGTGCTCCCCTTCTCCTCGTGCACGCCGCTTAAGCGTGCTGCGCGGACGGTTGGTCGGCGTGGTGCGCCGCTGTAACTGTCGCGGACGCCCGCCGGGGCGTTTGCGACGACATCGCTGGCCGCATCGGCCAGTACTGCAATTCGGCGGCGAGCTGGCGGAAGTCGCGCGCGGCCGGCGCCGACGGGAACGCGTCGACGACACAGCGCGACAACTCCAGCGCCCGCGCCATGCGAGCGTCGGCCGCAATGCAGCCGGCGTCTTCGAGCGACACCGTCAGATAGCGCCCGGCCACGCCGGCAAAATTCGCGAACGTGGCATGCGCGTCGTTTGCGCTTTGCACATGATTCGCCAGCAGGCGAAACTGTGCGAACGCGTGCGCGTAGTGCAGACGCTTCATGCACGCATACGCGTCGGTGATCGCCTGGGCCGACACGCGCGTGACGATCATCACGTCGTGCGCCTGCTTCGCGAACGGCGAGAGATGCCCTGCGTCGTCGAGTTGCGCGTCGATCAGCACGATGTCGGCGGAACCGTCGAGCAACACGCTGAAGTCGGTCTCCGCGTGCCCCTCGCGGTTGTTGCGCGAGGCGGCCAGCACCGAAAAGCCGAGCGCATGGCGCGCGGCGGCGCAATCCACCGCCATCTCGCCGCGCATCACCGCCGCGAAATTACCCGCGCCGCGCAAGCCGCCGAGCATCGCGCTCACCGATTGCTCGCCGACGCATTCGTCGATCACGAGCACGTCCTTGCCCTGCTGCGCGAGTGCGGCGGCAAGGTTGACGACCACCGTGGTGCTGCCCGCGCCGGCCGACGCACCCGTCACCGCAATCACGCGCGCACCGCCGCGCGCAAGCAGCCGCCGCAAGCCTTCCGCCTGATCCGAGACGAGCTTATCCAAAGCGAACCTCGTGCAGCTCGGCCGTCGAGCGCGCGGACAGCGAAGACAGCAACGCGGGAATGTCGTCGTCCTGCGGCACGAACGGCGAGTTGTCGCGCGGAATGCAGAACGTGCTCTTGATGAGGAATTTCTTCGTCGCGACGTACAGGTTCTCCGGCACTTTCTGTCCGGTCGAGACGTAATGCACGGGCAGCTTGTAGCGAATCACCGTGTCGAGTACGCCGCCGAGGTTGGTCGCTTCGTCGAGCTTGGTGAGAATGCAACCGGCGAGCGGCTGCTGGTCCGGCGCGCGCTGATACGCCTGCACGACTTCGTTCAGGGTGTCGCCGTGGCTCGTTGCGTTGAGCAGCAGAAGGCGCTGCACCGGCTGACCGGCGCGGCACAGCATCGCGATCTGGTCCGACACGAGGCGGTCGCGCTGGCTCATGCCGATCGTGTCGATCAGCACGATGTGCTTGTTGCGCAGCTCGGAGAGCGCGAGTTGCAGGTCGGCGCTGTCCTTCACCGCATGCACCGAGACGCCGAGAATCTTGCCGAAGATGCGCAGTTGTTCGTGGCCGCCGATCCGGTAGCTGTCGGTCGTGAGCAGCGCGACCTTGCTCGCGCCGAAGCGCATCACGCAGCGCGCGGCGAGCTTGGCCGTGGTCGTCGTCTTGCCGACGCCGGTCGGGCCCATCAGTGCGAACACGCCGCCGCGCTCCATCAGCGCGTCTTCGTTTTCCATCACGGGCAGATTCGATTCGAGCACCGAGCGAACCCAGTCCATGCCGCCGTCCATCGTCTCGATGTCGTCGGGCAGGTTGTCGACCATCATCTGTACGAGCTGCGCGGAAAAACCCGCCGCGAACAGATGCTTGGTGAGCGCGGCGCGCGCCGGATTGCGGCGCTGGCGATCGCCCCACAAGAGGCCCGCGAAGTGCTCTTCCATCATGCCGCGCATCGACGACAGCTCGTTCATGACAGTGTCCTTGACGACCTGCTCCATACGCGCCTTGATCGCTTCGGCGACCGCGGCGGGCGTGCGGGTTTCGTCGGCGGCGGGCGGCATAGGCGCGAGCCTCTGCGCGGTGCGGCGCGCGGCGACCTGCGCGGCTTCGCGAGCCCACTCGGGCGTGTCGATGAAAGACGGCTCGGCAGCCGCCGGTTTGGCCGCGGGTCCAGTCGATGGTGCGGCGGCACGGTTCACCTCGACGGTGCTGCCGAGCCCCTTGGACGTCGCGACGGCGGGTGTCATCGCGGCGGGACGCGCGCTGTATTCGCCGCCCTGTTGCTGCTGCTCGGCGGCGATGCGGCGTGCGTGATCGATGAGCCACGGATTCGATTCGGCCATCGTGCGCGGCGCGATTGATTCGGTAGCGGCCGCGACGGGTGGCACCGGCACGCCGGCGGCCTTGAGCAGATCCGCGCGAATGTCTTCGGACAGACGTGTGGCGGCTGCGCGAGCACTGGAACCGGACGGCATGGCGGGCGCTGCCGCTGCAATAGACGCGGGCTGGCTCGCCGCGAGCGCGGCGCCGGCCGTTGCGATGTCGGTCGCGTTGCCGGCCGCACTTGGCGCGGCTTTGCCCGGCAATGCGGTGGCTGAAGCGGGCATCGCGTTGCCCGCGGAAAGCGCCGTCGAATGAAGCGCCGGATTCGCACCGGGCATGGCTTTCGGCACAGTGGCAATCGCCGCGCCATGCTGCGCGTCATTCGCGAACGCACTGCTCACCGGCATCGTCCCCTCGCCCGCTTCCGGGCTCGCGCCGAACACCGACGAAAACACGTCGGGCATACCGCTCGCGTACGGATTCGCCGCTGCCATCGGTGCCGCCGGCAGCGCGCGCGGCGCGACTTGCGAGCCCATGCCCGCCCCCATCGGCACAGCCAGCCCGGTCGCCGCGCCTTCGCGCGCTTTCGGTGTGATCGCAGCGAGATCGCTATCGGCGAGCGCGACGATTTCGACGCTGCCGTCGTCCATCGTGCGATTCGACAGCACGACCGCGTCGGGGCCAAGTGCTTCGCGAACGAGCCGCAGCGCATCGCGACTGGTAGCACCGACAAATTTACGAATGTTCAAGCTGGACCCCCGATGAGGTGAACGGACTAGCGGACCGGCGATATACCCTTCCCATTGAGATCAATTATTGCGAAAGCTGTCGAGCGACGATCGATGGATAAAGACCGTGAAAAGCGGGCTATTCGTGCGATGGACACATGCCGGACATGTCGCGCGAGCAAGTCGCGGCCGAGGTGGCGACACCCGCGAAGCCGCGCGCCGGGCCGCAAAACCACGGCCCCAAACAAAAACCGGCGCCTCGAAGCGCCGGTTTCCGCCGTCAATGCACACGCCCGCACGCACGCCAAGCCGCTCAGCCCTGCGCGCCGATCAGATTCACCACCTTGACGTGCCTCGTGTCGGGCACTTCCGCATACGACAGCACCTTCAGTTGCGGCAGGCTGCGGCGCAGGAAGCGCGCGAGCATCGGCCGCAACGCGTGCTGCACGAGCAGCACCGGCGCGAGACCGAGATTCTGCTGACGCGTCATCGCCTTCTGCGTCTCGGCGAGCAGCGTATGCGCGAGGCCCGGTTCGAGCCCCGGGTTCGGTCCGGTCGAGAGCGCCTGCGACAGCACGCGTTCGAGGTTCGCGTCGAGCCCCATCACCTGCATGTCGCCGGTGCCGGGGAACCACTGCTGCGTGATCGCGCGGCCCAGCGCGAGGCGTACCGCGGCGGTCAATTCGTGTGCATCGGTGATCTTCGCCGCGTGTTCGGCGAGCGCTTCGAGAATCGTGCGCATGTCGCGGATCGGCACGCCCTCTTCGAGCAGATTCTGCAGCACCTTTTGCAGCGTATTGAGCGGCAGCGCCTTCGGCACGAGATCGTCGACGAGCGAGGGCGTGTCCTTCTGCATCCGCTCGATCAGCGCCTGCACTTCGCGACGGCCGAGCAGTTCCGACGCATGCGTGACGACGAGGTGATTGAGGTGCGTCGCCACCACCGTGCTCGAATCGACGACCGTGTAGCCGTACACCTGCGCCTGTTCGCGCAGGTTCGTGTCGATCCAGATCGCGGGCAGGCCGAACGCCGGGTCCTGGGTCGGCGTGCCGGGCAGCGCGGCCGACACCTGGCCCGGATTGATCGCGAGCCACTGGCCCGGATACGCTTCGCCCGCGCCGATCTCGACGCCCTTCAGCGCAATGCGATAGCCGTTCGGCCGCAATTCGAGGTTGTCGCGAATATGAATGACGGGCGGTAAAAAGCCAATTTCCTGCGCGAACTTCTTGCGGATGCTCTTGATGCGCTTGAGCAGTTCGCCGTCCGAGTTCTTGTCGACGAGCGGAATCAGCCGGTAGCCGACTTCGAGGCCGAGCGTGTCGATCATCGTCACGTCGTCCCAGCTGGCCTCGGTGTTCTCGACCGGCGCAAGCGCGGCCGGCGCGACCTCGGCGAGCGCGGTGCTGCTCTTGCGCTCCGCGGCGCGCTTTTTCATCGTGCGGCCGAGCTGGATCAGCGCGCCGCCGAGAATCAGGAACGCGAAGTGCGGCATGCCTGGAATCAGGCCCATTAGCACGAGAATGCAGCCCGTAATCATCAGCACGCGCGGATTCGTGAACAGTTGCCCCGTGAGCTGCGTGCCGATGTCCTCGTTGGTCGCGACGCGCGAAACGATCACGCCGGCCGCCGTCGAAATGACGAGCGACGGAATCTGCGCAACGAGGCCGTCGCCGATCGTCAGCAGCGTGTAGTTCTTGCCCGCCGCCGCAAAGCTCATGTCGTGCTGGACCATCCCGACGATCAACCCGCCGATGATGTTGATCACCATGATGAGCAGGCCGGCGATCGCATCGCCGCGCACGAACTTGCTCGCGCCGTCCATCGAGCCGTAGAACTCGGCTTCCTGGGCGACTTCGGCGCGGCGCTTCCTCGCCTGTTCCTCGTTGATGAGCCCCGCGTTCAGATCGGCGTCGATCGCCATCTGCTTGCCGGGCATCGCGTCGAGCGTGAAGCGCGCGGACACTTCGGCGATCCGCCCCGCGCCCTTCGTGATGACCATGAAGTTGATGACCATCAGGATCACGAACACGACGATCCCGACCGCGAAGTTGCCGCCCACGAGGAAGTGGCCGAACGACTCGATCACCTGGCCGGCCGCATCGGGGCCGGTGTGGCCTTCGAGCAGCACGATCCGCGTCGAGGCGACGTTCAGCGAGAGCCGCAGCAGCGTCGAGAACAGCAGCACGCTCGGGAATGCGGCGAAGTCGAGCGGCTTCATCGTGTACATGCTGACGAGCAGCACCATCACCGAGAGCGCGATGTTGAAGGTGAACAGCAGGTCCAGCAGGAACGGCGGCAACGGCAGAATCATCATGCCGAGGATCATGCAGATCAGC
>Ga0154001_1000020_pt1 | contig 39875 bp, 33 predicted proteins | sample TSNJ085MetaG_FD_104699 | JGI IMG/M metagenome (GOLD analysis project Ga0154001, IMG submission 104699) | Attine ant fungus gardens microbial communities from New Jersey, USA - TSNJ085 MetaG | ecosystem: Host-associated > Fungi > Mycelium > Unclassified | place: USA: New Jersey, Wharton State...
GCCCGACGACGCAGCACTCATGACGCAAGCACCGCCGCATAGGCCTAGGCTGCGTGAGAGACCGCTTCCGTTCGATCGCTCGGGGATGTCGACAGAAGCCGTCGAGCATCGTCGTCGACATCCCTTTCCGAACCTATCTTGCCAAGCATCGCTTCGATGGGTGTCAGTGTTGATTTGCACGGAATCCTGACCCACCGGGGTCAGGATTCCGTGCAAATCAACAGGTCATCCATTCGGCGTCGTCAGACGCGAGGAACACCGCCGCACGTGCCACGTCTTCGGCGGTTCCCACACGTGGCCACGGTGTGAGGTCATGGAGAAGCTTGTTGGTGTCTTCCTTCTCAAGGAAGGAACGAACCATCGCCGTTGCGAGGAAACCTGGGCAAATGGCATTGACGTTGATTCGCTCCGGCGCGAAATCGATTGCGAGCTCACGTGTCAAGTTGACCACCGCCCCCTTGGAGGCACAGTAAGCAGGCTCGAGTGCGAGTCCGACCAGGCCGCCAATGGACGCGATGTTCACGATACGGCCCCGCAGTTCGGCACCGGTCGAGCTTTTAATCGGCTCCTGCTTCATGAACTGCGTGATGGCATATTTACACCCCAGCCACACACCCTTGGCGTTGACGTTCATCGTGAAGTCGTACTGCTCTTCGGTTTCGTCGATGATGTTGTGCAAACCGGTGAACACGCCCGCGTTGTTCACCATGATGTCGAGCCTGCCAAACTTTTCTACCGCATCAGCGACGACGTTCTGCACGTCTACGGCCTTACTCGCATCTGCCGCGATGAACGTCGCTTTCCCTCCGTTCTGACTGATGAGCGCGTCGGTATCGACTTCGAGGTCTTTTTCGTAGCCACCCGGCAGCGCCTGTTTCTTCAGGTCGGAGCACACCACGTGAGCGCCCTCCCGCGCCAGGGCCACTGCAATCGCGCGACCGTTCCCGGAACTGGCGCCCGTAACGACCGCGGTGCGGCCTTCGAGTTTCCCTGCCATGCCTGTCTCCCAAGATGTTTTACCGGCATCGAACGCAGGCTTCGCGCTCGCCCATCGCAGCCTCTTTGCAGTCAGCCCGAAAATGCAGTGAACGTCTGGACCGCAATCTTCCCGTTCCTGACGTAAAGCGTGTCGGTCGCCAGTTCGATGAATGGCCTGGCTTCCCAGGCGAGGTAGGCGATTTCACCCTCCGTACTCTTGCTGGTGACCTTGAATGCGTCCCAGAATGCTGGCTGGGCATCATCGAGAAATGCCTTAAAGAAGCCGCGGATTTCCGTAGTGCCGCGATAGGTCTTCTCAGGCGTGACGATGACGGAACCGTCGTCGTAGTCCTTCAGGAGTTCGTCGAGACCCTGCGCGAATGCACCGAGATGGTGGTCGAAAATCTGGCTGGTTGCTGCGGCAGCCGGAACGGTGGTGACGGACATGTTGACCTCTGCGTTGAGTGCAAATTTTCTAGTCGATGTAGGCACGCTGGGCTTCGTCCCACGTCACAACGACGATGGGAGTCCCATCTTCCTTGATGAATTCGAGGGGCCCGAGGAACGTCATGTAGAACTCGGAATCGACAGGGAAATACGTCTTGTCGTGACGGGCGTTCGCCGATTCGTAGCCATACGCGGGTGCGACGACAGTGTCGCCACCCTGTTCGGCGCCACCGCGCACGTCCATCCGACCCCTGGTAAGGAAGTATTCTCCCGGCCCGACGTGAAAGTGTGCGTTGAACGAAGAGCCTGCAGGACAATCGAAGATTGCCGTCCATCCACCCATTTCCGGCGATGCGTGCAAGAATTTCCAGCGGATGCCGCCGACGGACAGTGCATCGGGAAACGGTCTCCAGGGAATATCGTCAAGTTGCACTGCTTCTTCGGGCACGTGTGGCTTGATTTTCAGTGCTGATTCGGTTGTCATTTGCATGACTGCCTCCTTAAGTCTGTTCGGGCCGATAGCCGGGGTGGGTTACGGTGTGACTCAAGAATATGTGGATGTTGCGTGGTGCAGTTGCACGGCAGCGCAAGACCCGTTGAACGGGAGTGCAGTCGAGCAACTCTGTGAGTTGCGAAAACCACCCAGGCATCGAAAGCGCCCGGTTCGCGTGGTGAAAGAAGCGCGGAGCTTCACGTTGTGCGCCGTATAACGACGCCGGGAGGCGTCAGAATTTCCGTGTCCAGGGCGAGGTTGAGATTCACACGGATGATCGAACAAATAAAAGTCCATTTGTGTTGCGACCTCGCAGAATCGGTTTCAGGCGCGAACCTCGTGATTGAGGCAGCGCCGGAATGTACTGCGCTCAAGCAGAAGCTATTACTTGAGGTCTTAGAGCGTGTCAGGTACTTTAAACAACCGCCGACATCCTCTTAGGAAAATGCCGTAGGGGCGACCGGAAAGACCAACGATGACAAGAATTGAACTGACTGCCGTAAGAATCTGCAAAAACCTGGCGCCATTCAATGCCAATATCAGTGAATAAAGAGGAATCTGGAACGTCAAATTGATGAAGGTATCCAGCAGGATTTCTTGTAGCGGCGTCTTTTCTGCACTACCTAGTCGCCTGAACACCCAGTCCCTATAAATTCCGTATGGCCTTCCAACTAACAACGAGACTGGTATGGCAGCAGCACGTATTTTGATGGTTTGCTCTATCGTGAGCCCCGTGATGACAATCTCAACGAAAGCACCTATGGCAATCGAAAAAATCACCATTGCAAATGTGTCGGCAAGATAGCGTCTCATGCTCCCCCTAGGGCGGGTTGAGCACTTTGCATAATCGGTCCAGTATGAACGAGCATGGGCATGGCGAAGACGACAAAGTGCAGGCCTGTCCAGGTTTCGGGCAAGCGTTCGTAGTCGCGTGCAGCCGCCTGAAGCGGTTGAGCCAGCCGAAGCTGCGTTCGACCACCCAGCCCAGCTGCGAAGCCACGGCACGAAACCCTTCTTCGCCTCGGGCAGCTTGATGACTTGCAACTCAATGCCTTCTTCACGTGCAGCCTGTGCAGCGGTGTTATCCGTATAACCCTGGTCAGCGAATGTAAGTTTTACCGTCTGTCCGGTTACGTGTTGGAGCTGACGCGCCAGCTCGGCTACCTGTGCGCGCTCTTGCTCGTTGGCCGGCGTAATGTGCGCTGCGAGCAGCAGGCCCAGTGTATCGACAGTCATATGGATCTTGCTTCCGCGCTTGCGTTTATGCCCGTCGTAACACGCGCGGACAGCTTTCGCATGTGGACTGCAGCGTACGTCCATCCAGGATAACCACGCTGGGTTGCTCCTGACGCTGTTGCACCACGCGCGGCGCCGAACGCAAGTCGTTGACCATTGTCTCAAAGCAACCCGCGTTCAACCAGCGTTGCGTTTGCTGATAGACCTGTTCCCAAGGCAGGAAGTTGGTCGGCAGCATTCTTCAGGACGCACCGGCTCGCGCCATCCAGCGCAATGCGTTGAACATCTCGCGCAATCCGTATCGCCGCTGCGGCACGTTCCCGGCTTCCAGTTCCTTCATCCGCGCGATCAGCGACACGTCCATGCCGCCGTACTTCGAGCGCCATTTGTAGAACGTCGCTGTGCTGATACCCAACTCCCGGCACAGCTCCGACACCGTCAGTCCAACATCTACGCGCTTGAGCGCGCCCATGATCTGGCTGTCCGTAAATCTCGACTTCTTCATTCTGTAGAACTCCCTCAACGGGAAAACTCTACTTCCGATCCCAGCGGTTCTTCGGGGGGATTACCACTACAGGTGTACTACATTGATTTTTACCACCATAGCCAGCCGCCGCATTTAAGACAGGAAAATGTACTGATGGCAAACCAGCCGTGACACACTACCTGCGAAGCGCATAAGCCACGCACCGATCACCCGGAACCAACACTTATTGTACGTATGCGTCACTTATGATAATACCAGGAAAGCAACGGCACCCTGTCAATCAATCATAAGATCTTCAGAATCACCGAATCTAACCGGGAATCTCAATAGCAAAGATCACCGTTAAGATGCTTCGGAGAGAACAAATTACCGTGTACGTACTTTTTTCCTCTTCCAGCCGGCCAATCCTATCTCCCGGATCGCAGAGACAACCAGGGCGTCGCCCCAAACCGTCATCAAGAGAAGAAGGCCGCCTGAAATTAAATTGTTGAGGTGACAACTAGCTTGAAAATTTCCGTAAGCCAGATTAGTCTGTATTAAATATTCCTAGAGCGTGTTAGGCGCTTTCAGCCAAATGTGGAAACCTGGCGGAATTGGACTTGACCCAGCAGGATCGGACACAGCATCACAGTAAGGATTACTGAATCCATCGAGCGCCGGAACTCGCGAGGCGAGCGGTATTTCAGCGCGCTATGGGGATGCTTCTCGTTGTAATTCTCGACCGCGATGGTACAGATTGCGTGCCGCAGTCGCCGCGTCTGGCTTTCACATGAAGGCGACGTTATCGCGTTTCATGGCCTTCACGGAGCTCTCGGCCATCCCGTTACTTTGTGGGCTGCGCACCGGCGTGGTCAATGGCTTCAGGCCGATGACCACTGCGAACCGGCGCGTGTCGTCGGCCGTGTAGCCCGAACCATTGTCGGTCAGCCACTCGATTTCGGACGGTGTATGCAACGCATTGCCAAACCGATTTTCCACTGCAGCAAGCATCACGTCACATACGATGTCGCCGCTGCGGCCCGCCGTCGTGGCCGCCCAGTTCATTGCTTTGCGATCACAGCAGTGCAGCACGAACGTCACGCGCAGCGGTTCGCCGTTATCGCAACGGAACTCGACGCCGTCCGAACAACGCTGGTTGCTGCGCGCCACGGCTACCTTGCCATCGTGCCGACGTTGCGACCGAGGCTGAGTCAGGCGGCGTTGCATCAGCAGACCATGCGCACGCATGACGCGATAGATGCGCTTCACATTGAGCGGTACCTGTCCGGCAGCAACGCGTTCATTGCGCAACGCTTCCCAGACGCGGCGATAGCCATAGCTGGGCAAATCACCAACAACCCGGCGGATTTCTTCGACCACCACCGCATCATCGGTCTGCCTGGATTACCGCCCATCGCGCCATGTGGCCGCGCGCCCCCGGCGTACCGATACGTTCGGGCGCGACACGCCGGAAACTTCACAAACCAGTTTCACCGCTCATCCTCCGGCAGCGACGGCGAGTACGCCATCCATTTTTTTGCAGGACCATACTCGACCGCTTCGCGGGGAATCTCGTCCTCCATCGTCTTTTTGCCAAGCATCCGCTGCAGCTCGCGAATCTGTTTGAATGCATCGGCCCGCTCCGATGCGGGAACCACTCCCTCGCAAACCTCGACCGCCAACAGGCTCCTGTCCTGGTACAGCGTGCGCCAGTGGAACAACTGGTTCGGGGTCACGCCGTGCTAGATGGTCAACGATTTGCGCTCGGTGCAGCGCGTGGCGCAGCAGGGTCATTCTCGATTGCCGCACGTTGCAGTCCACGCGCAAAAGCGGACCGTGCGCGGGCTATGGCTCTCACAAGCGCAGGCGGGGCAGCAAGGTTCATATGGCCGTCGACACGCTGGGCCTGCTGCTCGCTGTACACGTTACGCCCACCAACGAACAGGAGCGCGCACAGGTCGACGAGCTTGCCCGCCAGCTTGAGTACGTCACGGGGCAAACGGTAAAACACGCCTTTGCAGACCAAGGCTATATCGGCGACACAGTTGCGCAGGCCGCACACGCCGAAGGTATGGAGTTGCAGGTCATCAGATTGCCCGAGGCAAAGAAAGGCTTCGTGCTGCTGCCCCATCGCTGGGTGGTCGAGCCCAGCTTCGGATAGCTGAATCGCTTCAGGCGACTGGCACGCGATTGCGAGCGCCTGCCCGAGACCCTCGCAGGCAGGCGCTTCATCGTCTTCGCCATGCTCATGCCTGTCCACGCCGTGCCAGTACTTCAAGGTATTTAACACGCTCTAAAGTGGCTGGGACGAAAAACGAAAGTAGTAATTTTTACATATAAAATATCGGAGTGCTAATAATATGAACCGGATCTACCGCGTCATCTGGAATGACGCGCTTGGTACATGGGTTGCGACATCGGAAATCGATTCGGCGCGTGGCAAGCCGAACAAGTCTTCGGTTGTTGCCACTGTTATTACGGCATTGGTGATCGGGATACCTTCGCTTGCCAATGCAAATACTGTCAATACAGTGCAGTCGTGCAATACCGGAAGTTCGGGTGTAGTTGGTCGCGTCAATCCAGGACCAACGTCGAGTAATGCCGCGGATGGATCGGGTACCTATTCGATGGTGGTTGGTTGTAACTCAAGCGGCAACGGAAATTTGGGGGTAACGGTATCGGGTGCGTTTGCCAAGGCAACGGGTACCGGTGCGACAGTTTCTGGCCTGCTGTCGTCCGCGGGACTGTTCGGGACGGCGGCGGGTCTTGAATCGACCGCGAGCGGCACAGCGGCTACTGCGCTTGGCTTCGGTTCGACTGCCAATGCGTTGAATTCAGTTGCAATTGGTGGTGCGGGTGGTAACGGTACGACGCCGTTGTCGCAAGCTAATTCCGTCATCGCGTCAGGTTCTGGCGCGATCGCGATCGGTAGCAATGCGACGAAGGGGGCGCAGGCGGCCGCATCGGATTCGATCGCCCTCGGCGGCCAGTCGTCCGTTGCAGCTGCGGCGACTTCGGGCGTTGCAGTTGGCCGTGCGGCGGCGGTCACGGGAGCATACGGCATAGCACAGGGGGATGGGGCTACGGCGGGCGCGAACGGTACTGCAATCGGCAAGGGTGCGACGGCGGTAGCGAACTCGGGTGATGTCGCATTGGGTTCGGGATCGGTGACGGCGGGACCGAATGCGACTGCGACGGGCACGGTTGGGGACGTGACGTACAACTATGCGGGAGCCAATCCGACGAGCGTGGTAAGTGTCGGCGTATCGGGCGCGGAGCGTCAGATCACCAACGTCGCAGCCGGACGAGTCAGTGCTGCGAGCACGGACGCGATCAACGGATCGCAACTGTATGCGACTAATCAGGCTGTCGGCAGTTTGTCGACGTCGACGTCGACCGCGGTGAGTTCGTTGTCGACAGGTCTGAGTACGACCAACAGCAACGTGTCGTCGCTGTCGACCTCGGCGTCGACGGTGGAAAGCTCGCTGTCGACGGGCCTGAGTACGACCAACAGCAACGTGTCGTCGCTGTCGACGTCTACCTCGACGACGGAGAGTTCGCTGTCCACTGGTGTAAGTTCGTTGTCGACGGGTCTGAGCACAACGAACAGCAATGTGTCGTCGCTGTCGACGGTTGTATCGGCTACGCGCACGCATTATTACAGCGTCAACGACAACGGTGTTCAGGGCGGCAATTACAACAATGATGGTGCGACCGGCATCAATGCACTCTCTGCGGGTGTGGATGCCATCACCAGCGGTTCCGGTGCAACGGCTGTAGGCAATGCTGTCAATGCAGCCGGCGATCAGAGCGTGGCGATCGGTCATCAGTCTACTGCCGCAGCGGCTTCAACGGTCGCGATTGGGGACGGCAACACCGTAAGCACAACTGCCGGACCGGGATCGATTGCGGGTGGTCATAACTCGACCGTGGCGTCGGGATCTGGCGCGATTGCACTGGGGGAAGGTCAGACCGCTTCAGGTAGCGGGGCGATCGCGCTTGGTGATCCGAATACTGCAACCGGGACGGGCGCTGCAGCGCTGGGGGCTAACAACACGGCAAGCGGCGATGGCGCGCTGGCGATTGGCAACACGAACACGGCACAAGGACCGGGTTCGGTTGCACTCGGTCAAAACACAATCGCTGGTACTTCGACGTCCACCACAGGAAGCGTCGCGATCGGCAATGGTGCGACGGCTACGGCGAGTTCGGGCGACGTGGCGCTCGGCTCGGGATCGATCACCGACGTACCTCATCCAACTTCCAGCGGGACGGTAGGTGGTACGACCTATGCCTATGCGGGTACTAATCCGACGAGTGTCGTGAGTGTCGGGACGCAGGACGCGGAGCGTCAGATTACAAATGTCGCAGCGGGACAGGTGACGGAAACGAGCACCGATGCGATCAACGGATCGCAACTGTATGCGACTAATCAGGCTGTCGGCAGTTTGTCGACGTCGACGTCGACCGCGGTGAGTTCGCTGTCGACAGGTCTGAGCACGACCAACAGCAATGTGGCCTCGCTGTCGACCTCGGCGTCGACGGTGGAAAGCTCGCTGTCGACTGGCCTGAGCACGACGAACAGCAACGTCGCCTCGCTGTCGACTTCGAGCTCGACAGTGGAAAGTTCGCTGTCCACGGGTCTGAGCACGACCAACAGCAACGTGGCGTCGTTATCGACAACCATCAGCGCGACGACCAGCAACGTGGCGTCGTTGTCGAGTGGCCTGAGCACGACGAACAGCAATGTGGCGTCGTTGTCGACGTCGTCGTCGACGGTGGAAAGCTCCCTGTCGACTGGCCTGAGTACGACCAACAGCAATGTGGCGTCGCTATCGACATCGTCTTCGACAGTGGAAAGCTCATTGTCCACGGGTCTGTCGACGACGAACAGCAACGTCGCCTCGTTGTCGACCTCGTCCTCAACAGTGGCAAGCTCACTCTCGACCGGCCTGAGCACAACAAACAGCAACGTCGCCTCGCTATCGACCTCGTCCTCAACAGTAGCCAGTTCCCTGCCGACCGGCCTGAGCACAACAAACAGCAACGTCGCCTCGCTGTCCACCTCAACCTCATCGGTCGTCAACGCCCTGTCCACCGGCCTGAGCACGACCAGCAGCAACGTCTCCTCCCTGTCGACAGTCGTCTCGACCACCCGCACGCACTACTACAGCGTGAACGACAACGGCACACAGGGCAGCAACTACAACGACGACGGGGCCAGCGGCGTCAACTCGATGGCCATGGGCGTCAATGCAACGGCGGCGGGCGCGGGCGGCATTGCTCTCGGCTCCAGCGCCAACGCATCCGCGGACGGTGCGACAGTGATCGGTGCGAACGCGCTCGGCAGCGGCACGAACAGCGTCGCGCTCGGTGCCAATGCGTCGGCGAGCGGCCAGAACTCGGTCGCGCTCGGCGCGGGTTCCGTCGCCAGCGAAGACAACACGGTCTCGGTCGGCTCGCCGGGTAACGGGCGCCGGATCACCAATGTCGCACCGGGTGTCAACCCGACCGACGCGGTGAACATGTCCCAGTTCAATTCGCTCCAGAACTCCGTGTCGTCCGTCGCGCGAACGGCCTACTCGGGTGTGGCCGGTGCCACGGCACTGACGATGATTCCGGACGTCGACAAGGACAAGACCATCGCCGTCGGTATCGGCACCGGCGCCTATCAGGGCTACGGAGCGGTTGCGCTCGGCTTCACGGCCCGCATCACCGAGAACGTGAAGATCAAGGGCGGTGTCGGGGTGAGCAGCGCGGGCAGCACGTACGGGGTCGGGGTGGGCTACCAGTGGTAAGGCGCCGCGCGGGTGCCGGGCGTTTCGCCTGGCCCCCGCCGGTTCAGCGGCATCCCCGCGATGGAAGATAAACGACATGAAACATGAGGTTCAACATGCGTAACACGATGTTGTGCGTAGCGGCGATGGTTGCTCTCGCCGGTTGCTCGTCCGCGTCAGGGCCGTCGTTCAGCGCCTGGTCGGTCGACCGGCAGGACGGCCAGCAGACCTATCGGGTCGAGTGCAGCGGTCTGCTCGAAAGCGCGGAAACCTGCTATCGCAAGGCGCGCGAGATTTGCCATGACGAGGCCGTGCGTCCGCTCGAGGGCGCGGCACCGCTGGGCTCGACGACCACGGACGGCAAGCCGGACTTTCGCAAGCTGATATTCCAGTGCGGCGCACCGGCACCGCAGCCGTCCACGGCCGCGCCCGCTGTTGTCCCCGCTGCCGTCCCCGTGCCGGCCCCCCTGCCGACGCACGTCACGCTGGCAGGCGATGCCAACTTCGATTTCAACAGGGCGACGCTGACTCCAGCCGCTAAGGCTCAGCTCGACAAGCTGGTTGCAAACGCGCAAGGCATGAGCTTCGGCACGGTCGCGATCGACGGCTACACCGACGGCATCGGCTCGCCGGCCTACAACCTGCGTCTGTCGCAGGCACGCGCGCGGACGGTGGCGGACTACCTGAAGTCGCACGGGCTGAACGCGGCGCGGTTCGACGTTCAGGGCCATGGCAGGACGCATCCCGTCGCGACCAACGCGACGGCCGACGGCCGGGCACAGAACCGGCGTGTCGGGATCACGTTGTCGGGAAACTAGCAGGCTAACCCCTCGGGACTCCTTGCTTCCGGATGATGTCCTCGTGTATGTCCGGAAGTTACCTGAGGTTTGGGGGTCGATTCTCCGGTTCGATCCTCTTTTTTATTCGCAGTCGACGCAGCGGGGGCGTCATGACCGGGGGCCGTCGATGGACAGGGCGGCACCGCCCGTTCCGTCGGGCTACGCACGAGAAGTATCGGAACACACACAAAAAACACGAGGACTGACCTTCAGAAGGCGGAAACAACATGCGTATTGGCATCTCGCTGGCCACCCGGAATGGCCAGACTGTATGGGACAACGGGCTGGGGCAGAACGTGTTCTTCCTCGCGAAGCTGCTGCGGGCCTTGCCGGCGGTCCGGGACGTCGTGCTGCTCAATTGCGGACCCGGGCCGCGCCTGCCCGACGACGTCCGGGCGTTACTGCCGGACCTGAAGCTGCTGCCGGCCAGAGAGGCGACCGAGCTGATCGACGTCGCGATCGAAATGAGCGGCGGGCTCGATATCGAGTGGCTCGATTATTTTCGGGCGCGCGGCAGGCGCGTCGTCTATTTCTGCTGCGGGCAGCCGTATGCCGGATTGGTCGAGCCGGGCGTGTTCAGGCGGGGCGGCTATTTCGCGCGCGCGGACCGCTGCGACGAGATCTGGATTCTGCCCAAGGACCGCGTCTTCCGGCCGATGCTCGAAACGCTGCATCGCTGCCCGGTCGTCGAGGTGCCGTATCTGTGGGACCCGATGTTCATCGACGGGCGCGCCCGTCTGCTGGGCGACGCAGGGCAGCGCTTCGGATTCGAGCCGGCGAGCGGTTCCACCGACACGCCGCGCGCGCTGCGCGCCGCGATTTTCGAGCCGAACATTTCCGTCGTGAAGTGCTGCATGATTCCCGTGCTGCTTTGCGACATGGCGTTTCGCGCCGAGCCCGGCGCGATTGCCGGTCTGAGCGTGCTCAACAGCGCCCAGTTCGAGCAGCATCCGACGTTTTCGTTCATGCGCGATTCGCTCGAACTGAATCGCGCGGGCCGCGTGCATGTCGACCACCGGCACGGCTTCGTCGACTTCATGAGCCGGGCCGCCGATGCGGTCGTCTCGCATCAATGGCAGAACGACCAGAACAATCTGCATCTGGATGCGCTGTACGGCGGTTATCCGCTCGTCCACAACTCGGCGTGGCTCTCCGGCCTCGGCTACTACTACCCGGAGTTCGACGTGCGGGCCGGCGCGCAGGCGTTCCTTCGCGCGGCACGCCAGCATGATGCGGGCTTCGCGGACTATAAGCGCCGCGCGCGCGAATTTCTCGCCGGACTGCACCCGCTCGCGCCCGGGAACGGCACCCGCTATTTCCAGCAGCTGCTTCACGTGAGCGCCCGCGCTCATCGCGGAGGTGCAGCATGCTGAAGCGCCAGCGCATCAAGGTCGGCATCACGATTTTTCTGCGTGCCGGCGAGCAATCGATCTGGGAGAACGGCATCTTCCAGAACTGCTACTTCCTTGCGATGCTGCTGCGGCAATCGCCGGTCGTCGAGGCGGCTTGCCTCGTCAACGGCGGCGACGGCAACCCGTCGGATGCGAAGTCGTTTCTCGAACATTCGCCGGTGCCCGTCATCGATCTCGACACCGCGCGGGAACAGCTCGACGTCGTGATCGAACTGAGCGCGCAGCTGAATCCGGACTGGGCGCGCAGCTTCTGCGACCGCGGCGGCCGCGTGATCGGCATGCGCGTCGCGAACGACTATGTGATCGACATCGAGCGGATGATGTTCGGCATGTCGCACGGGCTGCTGTTCTCCGGCACGCCGTACAGCGCGATCTGGACGCTGCCCGCCTTCGCGAAGACCTGCACCGGCTATTACGAGGCGGGCTCGCGCGCGCCGGTGAAGGTCATGCAGCACCTGTGGAATCCGGCGCTGCTGGAGCGTTCGCTGAAGTCGGCCCACGCCGGCGGCACGTTCGGCTATGTACCGGGCCGCTCGCGCTGGCGCCTCGCGATTCTCGAACCGAACATCTGCATGGTCAAGACGGCGCATATCGCGATGCTGATTGCGGATCTCGCGTACCGGCAGGACCCGGAATGCGTCGAGTATCTGCGCGTGTTCAATGCGATGCCGCTCAAGGAAGAGGCCTCCTTTGTCGGCTTCGCGCGCAGTCTCGATCTGACGCAGCACGGGCGGGCGACCTACGAGCCGAGATTGCCGGTCTACGAGATCCTGACCGTGCAGGCCGATGCGGTGATCTCGCATCAATGGGAAAACGCCCAGAACTATCTGTACTACGAGGCGTTGTACGGCGGCTATCCGCTGATTCACAACTCCACGCTGATCGGCCATTGCGGCTATCGCTACGACGGCTTCGACTGTCAGGACGGCGCGCTCGCGTTGCGGCGCGCGTTCGCGGAGCATGACCTGAGACTGGACGACTACCGCCGCGAGGCGGGAGACTTTCTCGCCTCGCTGGACCCGGAATTGCCCGCCAACGTCGAGCAGTACAGCGCGGCGCTCGCCGCGGTTTTCGAGGAGGCATGATGAACACGAAACGTCGTATGCGCTCCCGTACCGCGATGGCCGCGGGCTTCGCGCTGGCGCTCGCATGGGCGGCCGTGCAACCGGCCGGCTTCGCGCAGGCGCAGCCGCTGCCCGCGGCCGGTCCTGTCGCGGGCCCTGTCGCTGGCCCCGTCGCCGGTCCCGCCAACGGGCCGGCCGCGAGACCCGCAGCCGGCACCGTGCTCGCACAGGCCGCGCAGGAAATCGGCATCCACCGCTGTTACGACGCCGTCGCGCAGATCTCGGCGCGCGTATTCGACCGCGCCTCGCGAGCGGACGTGCTGCTCGACTGGCAGCGCTCGGGTCCCGATACCGGGCCGTTCTTCTCGCTGTCCGGCATCGCCTTTCCGCAATCGTCGGCGTTGCTGTCGCTCGTCACGGTGCCGGGCGCCGGCGGCGGCTGTTCGGTCGTGGCCGAGCGTATTTCCAGCGCACCGTTGCCCTGCGCACAGGTGGCGCGCAGCGAACTGAGCGGCTATCGCGCCACGCCGCTCGTCAGATCCGTCATGGTCTATACCGAAGCGGCGCATCCGCGCGAGGCCGTCGTGCTCGTCGACACGCCGCCTTCGTGCCTGATCCTGCGCCGTCAGGTGCAATTCCCGCGGGAGGCCGCACAATGAACGCACTGCATGCTTCGGAGCACGAAGCTCCCGGCCCGCGCCCGCTGCGGATCGGCATCACGATCGGCCTGCACCATGAGGCCGAGAGCCTGTGGGTCAACGGCATCAAACAGAATGCGCTGTACCTGATGCGGGTGTTCCAGCATTCGCCGCTGCGCCACCAGGTGGTGCTCGTCAACACGACTTCGGTGGCGATTACGGCGAAGCTGCCGTGGGATCTCGAACGCTACCCGGTGCGGCGCTTCGAGGACGTGAAAGACAGCCTCGACGTCCTGATCGAGCTCGGCGGCCAGATCAATGCCGGTCAGACCGGGTACATCAGGGCGCGCGGCACGAAGCTCGTCAGCTACTGCTGCGGGCCGGAATACGTGCAGCTGATGGAAGCGATGATCTTCAACCGCAGGATGGCCGACTCGATCTTCATCAATCAATGCTACGACGAGGTCTGGGTCATTCCCCAGGTGGTCGAGACGAGCCTGCCGTTCTTCAGGACCTTGCGCCGCTGTCCGGCGCGTGAAGTGCCGTTCGTCTGGGATCCGATGTGCATCGAAGCGCGCGCGCGCGAGCTGCCCCATCACGGCGAATACCGCCCCGCCAGGGGACCGCGCCGGCTCTCCGTCATGGAGGCGAACCTCGACGTGCTGAAGTTCTGCCTCTATCCGATGCTGATCGCGGAGAACGCGTACCGGATCGTCGGCGACGGGATTTCGCATCTGCACGTCACCAATGCGGAACGTCTCGCGACGCAGTGCCCCGAGTTCATCGGCATCGCGCGTTATCTGGACCTCGTGCGCGACCGCAAGGCGAGCTTCGTCGGTCACTTCGAAACGCCGGAGTTTCTCGCGGAACATACGGACATCGTCGTGTCCCATCAATGGGGGCTGGCGCTGAACTACTTCTACTTCGACGTGTGCTGGAACGGCTATCCGTTCGTGCACAACGCGCAACTGTGCCGCGAGCTCGGCTACTACTACGCCGGTAACGACGTCGACGAAGGCGCGCGCCAGCTCGTGCAGGCGATCCGCCATCACGATGCCGACTGGGAAGGGTATCGGGACCGCCAGCGCCGCATCATCGCGCGCTATCTGTCGACGAACGCCGAAGTCGTGGCGCGCTATGACGGGTTGCTGCTGCAGCTGGAATCCGCTCCAGCCCGGACATCATGATCGAAGACGCGAGGGGCGAGCCATGACGGTTCAACTGCCTGTTTCCGTACAGGCACAACGCCTGCTCGATCGCGGCGACCTGATCGGTGCGGCGAAACTGATCGACGGCCACGGCACGCTGGAGTCGACGGATGCTTTGCTGCTGGCGATCACGAGCCGCATCATGCGCATGCGTGGTCACGCGTCCAGGGCGGCCGCGCTCGCGGACCGGGCGCTCGCGCTCGACGCGAACAACGGCCTCGCGCTGCTGGAGCGCGCGAGGCAGGCCTCGGCGGCGGGCGATCCGCTTGCCGCGAACGGCTGGTATGCGCGCGCCTATCGAAACATGCCGGATGGCGAGACGTGGGTGCTCGAATGGATCGAGTTGCAGATGGGGCAGCCGGACGGCCCGAACATGCTCGACGTGGCGACCCGCTTCTGCGCGGCACAGCCCGCCAATGCACTGGGCTGGTTCCAGCTTGGCCTGCTGTATCAGCGCGTGGGCCGGCACGATGCCGCTCTCGCGGCGTACGCGAAGGCCGACCGGCTCGACCCGGCTGTATCGATGCTGCAGAACAACACCGCGGCGGCCCATATCGAACTCGGCAATCTGCCGCGGGCGAAAGCGATTCTCGAACCGCTTCTGGTGCGCGAGCCGGGGAATGCGCTGGCCTGGAACAATCTGTCGGTCGTCCTGCTCGGCCTGCGCGATCTCGCCGGCGCGGAAGTCGCGTCCGAACGCGCCTGCACGCTGGCGCCCGATTACCCGGTGGCGCTTGTGACCCGCGTGCAGGTCCTGAAGGAACGGCAGCAATGGGATGCCGCGCTGGCTGTCGCGCAGCGCGCCGGGCAACTGGACCCGGCCAATCCGTTGGTCATCTGGGCGTTGGCCATGCTGCAACTGGCACAGGGCGATTACGCGAACGGCTGGGCGAACCACGAATCACGCTGGTTCGGCTCGCGCGAGTTGCGCGACGCGGTGCCGAACCTGCCGTCGCCGCGCTGGAATGGCGAATCGTTCAAGGGCCGCACATTGTTCGTGTGGGGCGAGCAGGGGAATGGCGATGCGATCCAGTTCGCGCGCTTCCTGCCACGGATCGCGGCGCGCGTTCACGAGGAAGGAGGACGGCTCGTCTACTGCTGTTTCTCGCAACTGCTGCCGTTGTTCGCGCGCAGCTTCGCGGAGAGTGTCGATGAGATCGTGCCGCACGATACGGCGGTTCTTCCGGCGCACGATTTTCATTTGCCGCTCGGCAGCCTGCCGCTCGTGCTTGGCGTAACAGAGGATCGTCTCGCCGATGCCGCGCATTATCTGAAGCCCGCTTCCGATCCCGTCGCGCGCCGGAGCGCGGGGCCGCGTGCACAACGGCCTCTGCGCGTCGGGCTCGTCTGGAGCGGCAGCCGTACGCATCAGCGCAATCCGCTGCGTGCGATCGATCCGTTGCTCTATGCGCGTGCATTTCATGGCGTCGAAGGCGTCGAGTTCGTGTGTCTGCAGGTCGATGCCGCCGACGATGTCGCGGCGATGCGGCATGCGGGTCTGTCCATCGAAGACCCCACCGTGGCATGGGGATCGTATGACGACACCGCCTCGGCGCTGTCGACGCTCGATCTCGTGGTGACGGTCTGTACGTCGGTGGCGCATCTCGCTGGCGCGCTCGGCGTGCCGACATGGCTATTGCTGGACGTCAATCCGCACTGGGTCTGGTCGACGGAGCGTACCGACAGCGCGTGGTATCCGGGCCTGAAGCTTTATCGGCAGAGCGCGTACCGGCAGTGGGAACCTGTCGTGGAACGGGTGGCCGTCGATCTGACGCGAGTCGCGGCCGGCCTGTCCGACGTGGCGCCCGTCGATGCGTGAGCCGGCAAGGATCACCACATAGGCCATCCCGTCACGATCGACAATTTGGAGAGTGCCAGATGCGATCGCATTGTGTTCTGAGTTTCCTGACCGGCCATGCGCCGGCGGCGTTTGCCAATCACGCGCGCTATGCCGACACGCACGGCTATCGCCACGTATGCGTCGATGCGTCGGACGGGCCGCGCAGCGCCCAGGTCCAGACCTTGCATTGCTACGAAGCGCTGCTGCATGCGCTCGACGGCTGTCCGGCAGACGGGATCGTTCTGTTGCTGGGCGAGGATGGGCTCGTCGTCGAGCCGCATGCGCTCGACCGGCTGATGGCGGGGCGGGACGCGCTGCTGGTCGGCGTCGAGAAAGGCCGGCCGCAGACCGACGTGCAGTTCTGGCGCAACACACCCGCGACGCGCGAGCGCATCTACCGGATCATGCAGCGTTGCAGGCTCGGCGGTGAGCCGTTCGTCGATGCCGCGACCGTGCTGGGAGATGAACCGGTACATCCGTGGCACGAGCGGATCGACGACCTGTATGCGGTGATGCACGCGGGCGCCAACATCGATCCGTACTGGCGGCGCGCGGCGACGTTTGCGCTCAGTCTGGGCGATCTGCATGATTCGCCATCCGAAGCGAGTGCCGCGCCGCGCATTCGCGAGATTCTGTGCGCTCACCTGGAAATGTCGGGGCTCCGGGGGCTTGCGCCTTTCTCGTTCGAGACGCCGGCTGTCGATGCCTCGGCCGATCGCAGCACCTATGCGGCTCACAACGCACCTCAAAACGCGCCCGGCAACGTGTCCGCCAGGGACGTCGCGTTCGTCATGCTTTATACGCCCGGCATTGCCGGCTATGGCGGCATCGCGGAAAGCAATCTGCGGCAGTACTGCGAGCGGCATGGATACACGTTTTACGTGTATCGCGACACGCCGGCTGAAATCGGCCTGTCGGGAACCGGGAACTGGTTCAAGCCGTGGCTTCTCGACGCTTATCTGCCGCACCACGAATGGGTCATCTGGGTCGATGCGGATGTGTTGATCCTCGATCACGAGCGGCCCATCGACGATCTGCTGCGCGGCCGCGATCGTCTGCTCGCGCGCGACATCGGGCAATGGCCGTTCAATTCGGGCGTGATGGGATTCCGCCGTACCGAGGGAAACGCGGCGATGCTGCGCGGGCTGAAGGCGCGCATTCGCGGCCTGGCCGATCGGTCGTCCGTGTATGCGCACAACGGCGACCAGTTCTACTTCATCGAAGCGATGAAACAGTCGGGCTTGCTCGACGAGGCGGACATTCTGAGTCCGCTCGTCATCAATACGCCGTGGTTCATGGTCGGTCCGGACAGTTTTATCGCGCACTACTACGGCATGTGGACGGAGATGCGCACGCTCGTCATGGCGTACGACGAAGCCCGGCGTCTCGTGCGTGATTCGCAACGACAGGAGAAATGACGCGGGTTCCAACACTCTTCCGGGACATCGACATGCCTCTTCTCGGCCAATTGTTGGCTCACGCGGTTCCGCAGCAATTCTCACGCAGGCGCGTGCTCGTGCGCACCTGCTGCGCGTATGACGCCGGTGTTGGCGCTGGACATCGGAAATGGACTGGAAACAACCGGGAAGCAGCCGGGAAGCAGCCGGGAAATAACCGGGAAGCAGCCGGGAAGCAGCCGGGAAATAACCGGGAAGCAACAGGCAAGCATAGGGGAGCGTCCCGTTTCGCAGTTGGAAAACAGTAGAGAGGTGCTGTGGTAACCGATCCGTAGCGTGTGCTCATACTCCGATGCCGTACTGAAGCACGGAGCGACGTGGTATGAATCTGGAGAATACGATGAATAACACAAGGCCTGAACCCAACAGATTCCCATTCATCTGGGATCGCATCATTGCCGTCATCATCGTGGTCAGCGGACTCGCGATGGCTCTCGGCGGCGGCTGGCTTCTCGCGCTGCATGGCAGTCCGTACTATGTGTTCGCCGGCATTCTGCTCATCTGGTCCGGTGTGCTGCTGTGGTTTCGAAGCCTGAAAGGCGCAGGGATATTCGGCATCGTCTATCTGATTACGCTGCTCTGGACGCTCTACGAAACCGCACTGCGCTTATGGGGATGGGTGCCGCGCATGGGTTTCCTCACGGGCCTTGCGTTCTTCGTCGCGCTGATGCTGCCGCGGCTGGCCGACCGAGCGGGACAAAGCGGGCATTACCGTGGTTTGGCCAAGATCCTTGCAGGCATCTGCATTGTGTTTGCGGGCACCGCATTTGCGCTGTCGTTCATTCCGCAGCAGAGCTATCTGTCCGCGACGGCAATGCCGGAGACGCCGCTCGTCGCCGGGGACGAGTTACATGCGCCGCAACCGGATGCCGACTGGACTCACTACGGCCGCGATACCGACGCCACCCGTTATTCTCCGCTCGACCAGATCAACCCCGGCAATGTGAAACAGCTTCAGGTTGCCTGGGTCTACCACACCGGCGATCTGCCGCCCAAGGGCAAGGTCAACAAGTGGGCGGCCGAAATGACGCCGATCAAGGTGGGCGACGGCCTTTATCTGTGCACCGCGACCAACAATCTGGCGAAGCTCGACCCGACCACCGGCAAGGCAATCTGGACTCACGACGTCGGGACGCAGTATAAGAGCGTGCCCTATACCGCCGCCTGCCGCGGCCTCGAACACTATGTATCGCAGACGATTTCCACGGGCCAGCCGTGTCACGAGAAAATCATCGAGGGGACGATCGACGGCCGTCTGATCGCCGTCGACGCATCCACGGGCGCCTCGTGCGAAGGCTTCGGCGAGCACGGCCAGGTCAGTCTGCTCGACGGACTCGGCAAGACCGTGCCGGGCTTCGTCGCGATGACGTCGCCGCCCGTTATCGTCAACGGCACCATCGTGGCCAATCACGAGGTGCTGGACGGCCAGCGCCGCTGGGCGCCGTCCGGCGTGATTCGCGGCTTCGACGCCGATACGGGCGCCTTCAAATGGGCGTGGGACGTCAATCGTCCGGGCCAGCATGGCGAGCCTGGCGTCGGGCAGGAATTCAGCCGCGGCACGCCGAATTCGTGGGGGCCGATGGCGGGCGACGATAAGCTCGGTCTCGTCTATGTGCCAACCGGGAACTCGGCGGCCGACTACTACAGCGCCATGCGCACGCCCGCCGAGAATCGCGTCGCGTCGTCGATCGTGGCGCTCGACGCGGCAACGGGCGAGGAGCGCTGGGTATTTCAGACCGCTCACAAGGACGTGTGGGACTACGACATCGGCTCGCAGCCGACGCTGTTCGATTTTCCGGGGCAGGGTGGCCCGGTGCCGGCGATGGTCATCCCGACCAAGCGCGGCCAGCTGTTCGTGGTGGACCGTCGCAACGGCCAGCCGCTGCTGCCCGTCGAGGAGCGGCCGGCGCCGCAGGGCAACGTGCCGAACGATCCGCGTACGCCGACGCAGCCGTGGTCGACCGGGATGCCGCGCCTCGGGTTTGCCGATCTGCAGGAAAGGACGATGTGGGGCATGACGCCATTCGATCAGTTGTACTGCCGGATCAAATTCCGCCAGGCGCACTATGTCGGCGAGTTTACGCCGCCGATGGTCGGCCAGTCGTGGATCGAGTATCCGGGATACAACGGCGGCGTCGACTGGGGTAGCGTCGCCTACGACCGGACGAGGGGCGTCCTGATCGCCAACTGGAACAACACGCCGATGTACGACCGGCTGCTGTCCCGCAAGCAGTCCGACGCCATGGGGCTGTATTCGATCGACGATCCGCGCCATACCGACAAATCCGGCGCGGAAGGCCCGGGGGCGATGGCCGATACGCCGTACGGCGTGGACGTGCAGCCGTTCCTGATGCCGCTCACGCAGGTTCTCTGCAACGAACCGCCGTACGGCATGATGACCGCGATCGACATGCATACGCAGAAGGTCATCTGGCAGCATCCGTTCGGCACCGCACGGGCGAACGGTCCGTTTGGATTGCCAACCTATATGCCGATCGAAGTCGGCACGCCGAACAACGGTGGGCCGATCGTCACGGGCGGCAACCTGATATTCGCCGGCGCCGCAACGGATAACCTGATCCATGCGTTCGACCTGAAATCGGGCAAGATGCTGTGGAGCGATCTGCTGCCGGGCGGCGGACAGGCGACGCCGATGACCTATTCGGTCAACGGCAAGCAGTATCTGGTCATCATGGCGGGGGGGCATCACTTCATGCGCACGCCGGCCAGCGATGCACTCGTGGCGTATGCTCTGCCGGACAGTGCGATATCGGGCGGGGCGTCGCAGTAGTCGAGTAGTCGAGTAGTCGAACCGGCGCGGCTGGCGGTGCGGCACGCGCGGTTCGAATCACGCTTGCGAAGCACTGAAGGCGGCCGGCTTCGCATCGATCGCGCAGGATCAGACCGGCCGCCAGTGACCCGGCACCCACTGCCAGTGATTGCCTTCCCAGCGGTAGTGACCCTTGACCCAGACATAGCCCGGTGCGGGCGCAGCCGGTACGATTTCGGCCGCCGGCGCGGGTTGAGGCGGACGCACGGGCTCCACGACACAGCCGGAAAGAAGAACGCCCGCAGCCAGTGCGCTGGCCATGATCAGAGACGCTTTGGTTTTCATATCGTCGATTCCTCTTTTGTTCGGATACGGACACGTACGGACACGGCTTGTGGCCGCGTCTTCGTTGAACGCCCGAGACGTATGAATCCGTCGCGCGAGTCTGTAAGAGGATGTAAGTCGACGCTCTGGCGCGCCGGCAAGATACCTTGCGCGGCGGTCCGACTTTTATTTCCGGCCGGGATGGCGTGCTAACCACACGCTCGCGGATGCCATCACTGTGCGCCGATCGTCCCCGTCGCCAGGGCGAGCGCGGCCGCGGCCGACAGCGCGCCGCAATAGCTGTCCACTTCGGCATTGCGCGCCGCCAGCAACTGGCTCTGCGCGATCGTCGCCTCGGTGATCGAGCCGACGCCATGCCGGTACGCGCTGAACGCCGCGTCGTAGCTGGTCTGGGCGGCAGCGACGAGCGCCTTCGCGGCATCGTGCGAGGCGAGGCTCGTCTGCACCGCGTTCTGTGCGGCGACAACCTGGCGGACGGCTTCCTCTTTCGTGCGCGTGAGGCGCGCGGATGCGCTCTGCGCATCGTTGCGCGCCTGCATCAGCACGGCCGAGCGCAGGCCGCCGTCATATAGCGGAATCGAGATGCCGAGAAACACGCCGCCGCCGTAGCGGCTGCCGTTCAGGTTGACGGTCGGCGCCTGATCGCCGATCGCGGGCAGCGCGGAGAGGGCCGTGTGCCCGCTCGCATACGAGGTCGATGCGGACAGGAACACCTTCGGCATGAACGCCGCTTCGGCGGCCTTGATCTTCGCGCGATCGGCCTTTTCGAGTGCATAGGCGTTTTGCAGATCGGGGCGGCGCGCGATCGCGTCCGCGACGATCGTGTCGATCGACGAGCCGAGCGCAGGCGGCAGCGGCCGTTGCGGCAACGCGGCGATCGCCGGCTTCGACAACGGCGAGATGCCGAGTGCGGAGACGAGGTCGAGGTAGCCGTCGCTGGCCGCGCCGCGCGCCTGTACGAGCGCGAGGTTGGCCTGCTCGCGGTTCTGCGTCGCCTGCGCGACTTCGACGACCGTGCCGACGCCCTGTTTGAAGCGCGCACGCGCCGCCGCAAGAATCGTGTCCGCGTTCGCGAGCCCCTGCTGCGCGCTCTCGGCGTGCGCTCGCGCGGCGGCGTAGCGGTAGTACGCGACGGTCACGTCGTGGATCACCTGCTGATGCACGGCCGTGAACGCAACGTTCGACGCGATCGATACCTGCTCGGCCGCCTCGACGCGCGCCGCGCGTCCGCCGAAGTCGAACAGCAGCCATTGCAGCGACAGCGCCGAGATCGTGCCGTGCACGGTAGTGTCGCTCGACGCGTCGCCGAGCGGCGTCGACGTCGAGCCGTGGCCGGTTTGGTAGGCGCCCATCGCCGTCGCCGACAGTTGCGGCAGATACGCGGCCTTGGCGATGCCGACCGCGAGCGCCGCGTTGCGCGCATCGTTCCACGCGATGCGCGTCAGCGGGTTCGTCGATTCGGCGAGGTCGATCAGCTCGGGCAGCGTATACGCATGCGCGGTATCGAGCCCGGCGGGCGGCGGCACCGACGCGAGCGCGGGCGTGGCCGGCAGCGTGTAGTCGTGCGGCGCGCCTGCGGCAGCGGCGCGCGCCGCCGGGCCGGGAACGATCTCGCCCGTCGCCGAGGTTGGCGGCTGCCACGGACGGTCGGGCGCCTCGGGCGCGAGATCGAGCGAGGCCGTCGCGCAGCCGGCGAGCGCGACGGCGCTCGCGAAGGCCGCGGCGACGAGCGGCGCGGCCGGCGTTTCAGGTCGGCGCATGAGCGGCGGACTCCTTCGAGGTGGCTTGACGGTCGGCATCGGCGAGAGCGGCGAGCCGTGTATCGATCAGGTGCAGCAGCGCGTCGCGCGCGGGGTCGGCGCGCTCGTCGGCCGACGGCGCGGCCGGCATGCTGGCGGTGCGACGCGCTTCGTGCGAGTCCGACGCGGAGGCTGCGTCGCGCAGTTCGGCCACGCGGGCGAGCCGCGTGCCGATCGCCGCGTCGTCCGGCGCGCGTTCGGCGAGCAGGAACAACGGGCCTTCGAGCGCATCGAGCGCGGCCAGCGCGCGCCGCCGCGCGGCGAGCCACGTCGCGGCCGGCCGTACCCACGACGGTTCGTAGTGGATCAGGCCGAGCTGCTGCGCGATCGCGCCGCGGCGCGCCAACGCATCGGCGGCTTGCACGCGTCGCTCGGCCGGTTGCGCGATTCGCGCGAGACCTCGCCACTGGTCGAGCAGAGCCGCAAGCGCGACGTCGATCTGCTTGCCGATGCTGACGGGCCAGATGCGCGTGAACACGAGATAGACGACGAGATTGCCGAGCAGGATGCCGATCGTGCGGTCGCGCGCGAGCGTCAGGTCGAAACCGGGACCGGCGCCCTGGATCACGCACAGGAAGAACGCGAATGCCACCTGGAAGCCTGCGTAGGCGATGCGCGGCGAGCCGAACGCGACCCATGCGGACAGCGCCGCGCCGACGAACACCAGCGCCATCAGATGCCCGATCGACGAGAGCGACGGCACGACGAACACGATCATCGCCGTGCCGATCAGCGCGCCGACGATACAGCCGGCGATCCGCAGCGTGAGCTTTTCGACCGTTTCGGCGGTCGAGCCGAGCGACACCATGTAGCAGGTGATGACGCAGGTATGAATGCCCTGCCAGTCGAGTTGCGAGTACAGCAGGTAGCAGAACATCGCCGCGGCAGTCGTTTTCAGCGCGTAGCGGATATGGTCGGGATTGCTGCGGGCGTCGGGCAGGAAGAAGCCGCCGCGTGGCGCGGCGGGTTTGGGTTCGGGGCCGGTCGAGGGCGTGGCTGCGGTGGTTGTGGTGGCGGCAGGAGTGGCCGTTGCCGCATCGCCCGATGCGCCGCTCGTTGCGCATGGCTGCGCGAAATGCACGATTGCCGCGTACAGGTCCGTCGCGGCGATGCGCGCAAGCGGCGGCAGCGTTTCGATGGGCGGTAGCGCGAGCGTCACGTCGACCGGATAGCCGCCCTGTTCGAGAATGCCGGCCATCTCGTCGAGCGTGGCCGCGAGCGGCGCCGCGAATGCGTCGGGCAGCCGCGCATCCGGTTCGCGGTCGGCGAGCGCTAGCGCGACGAGCAGCGCCGTGCTCGACGCGACGGCCTGCCGCAGCGCGGCGACATCGGCGGCGGACGAGGTGCCTTCGAGCTTCGACAGCTTGAGCCATGTGAGCAGTTGTCCGTCGCCTTCGCGCAGGCATGCGTCGAGTCCGGCGCGCGCCTCGCCGTTTGCGTGATCGCCGTTGCGCAGCCGCTGCGCCGCGAGCCGCAGCCGCCGCGCGAGTTGCGCGAGCGCGAGCCGGCGTGGCGACGGCGCGATCAGCAGGCTGACGACAAGCGTGATGCCGACCGGGATCGCCACCATCAGCCAGGCATACAGCAGGCCGCGCGTCGCGGCTTCTCCGAGCGGCGCGAGGCCGAGTTCGTCGAGCCCGAAGCCCGTGATCATCGCGACGGTCGCGCCGACCGGCCGCAGCTTGCTCGCCGACGTCAGGTAGAGCAGGCCGACCGACAGCACCGCCATGCAGGCGACGCGCAGCACCGGATAGTCGATGCTGAAGATCGCCACGCCGAGCACGAGCGCGATCACGAACGTGACCAGCACCAGCATCGCGGCCGCGAGCAGGGCGCTCGTCACGCGGTCGGTCCGGTTCAGGAAGAACACGATGTACACGGAGTTCGCGGCGTTCGGCGTGCTGTAGCCGCTCGTCACGAGCAGGGTCAGCGCGCAGATCAGTGCGACGCGCACGGCGATTGCCGCGCGCCCCGGAAACGGCGCGAGCAGCCGCAGGATTTCGCGCGGACCCGGCGCGCGGACGTCAGCGGCAGGCCGAGCCATGCCGGACCTCGACGATGGCGCTGGCGCCGACGCGCACGAGCTTGCCGTCGGGTTCGTCGAGCTTCACGCGCACCGGGAAGCGCTGCGCGACGTGGACCCAGTTCACCGAGCGCTGCACGATCGGCAGCGTGCGCGGCAGATTGATGCGATCGCTGTCCGCGACGCCCGCGCCGATGCCGACGACCTTGCCGGTCAGCGGGCGCTTGCGGTCGATCATCGAATAGACGGTGGCGCAGTCGCCGACCTCGATCTGCCCGAGCGCGGTCTCGCGGAAATTGCCGACCGCGAACCATTCGCTCGTGTCGATCAGCGTGAAGATCGCCTGGCTCGGTGCGACGGTTTCGCCGGCCAGCACCGTCAGGCCCGTCACGAGCCCGTCATGCGGCGCGCGCACGACGGTATCGTCGAGCGCGTGCCGCGCGCGGGCGAGCGCGGCTTCGCGCGCATGCAGCGTGGCGATCGCGTCGGCGTCGGTGCCGATCGTCTGCGCGGAGGCGCGCTGCTGCTCCTGCGCCTGCGTGAGCGACACGGCCGCGTCGTGTTGCCGGGTCTTCACCTGGTCGAACTGCTGCGCGCTGACGTAGCCCTGTGCGGCGAGCGGGGCGAGCCGCTGCACGTCGCGTGCCGCGAGATCGTAATTCTGCTCCGCGCGCTTGACCTGTTCGACGGCGACCGCCGCGTTCGAGTGCTCGCCGATCAGCGCGCGGCGCCGCGTGTCGAGCGAGGCGCGCGCGAGTTCGAGGTCGGCTTGCGCCTGTGCGACCGTCAACTGGTACGGCACCGGATCGATTTCATACAGCAGGTCGCCCCTGGCGACGCGCTGGTTCTCGTGTACCGCGAGCTGCACGATGCGTCCGCCGACAGGCGAGGCGACGTGTACGACGTCTGCGTCGATCGAGGCGTCGTCGGTGGAGGGGTAGGCCGTCGCGCGGTAGTACGCATAGGCGAGCGCGGCGATGCCGAGCGCGACGATCGCCAGCGCGATCACGCGGCCTTTCAGGGCGTGGCGGGGGAGTCCGGCGGTCTTCATGCGAACGGCCCCGTGCCGGCGAGCCAGGCGATGACGGCCACCACGAGCCCGATGGCCGTGCAGACGGCGAGCTGGTACGGCACGATGGCGGCCCAGCCCGTCGCGACGAATACGCGATGCGCGACGATCGCGCCGACGACGCCGGCGATCGCGCTCACGAGCCAGAGCGGGAAATAGGCGCCGAATAGCGCATAGGACGGTGCGCCATGCGATGCGCAGCCGGCGAGCGGCAGCGTTGGCGCGACGACGGCCATGAGGGTGGGGGCGGCGCTGACTCGCAGGGGGGCGCGCGGAGAGGTTCTTCTCATGATGTGACGGGCTCGACGAGTGGAAGTCAGTGCCGGGCGCGGCGCCGTGCGGCCCGCCGTGCCGTGATGTCAGCGCCGATGGAAGAGCGCTTCTCTCTTCCTCCCGGCTAACGGTTCGGATTCCAGTATACGGCCTCTGCCTTGCGGAGAAAATGCGCGAGATACGACCGTGCAAACGGGACGAAGCCCATTGCACGATACGTATCCGGTTGCATGATCTTTACGCTGGCACTCTTCTGATAACCAAGGCGAACGAGCCGGCGGAATGGACCATTCGATTTATAAAAAAATATTGCTGCCGGCGCGTTTTTTTTCGATTTTCAGAACCGGTCGCCGCGAGAGGCCGGGCGAGCATGACGCTCATGACAGATCGCCGCCCGAGAGCGGGGCTTCGCGTATGACCTGCCGGTGCGGCGCAGTCTGGACGAACAGTGCGGGCATGCCTACTATGTCGCCTACATTCCATGCGGTAGCGCTGCACGACCTACCTTGATCGATGTCGCGGGACGCGGATGCGCAGGTAAAACGGACATGCAAAACGCGCGGGCAGGATGCGCAAGCAAAGCGGGTTTCGGGGCGGCCGGCAGTCAGTGCGGCCCGAGTCCGTATCCGCGACGAAGCAGGGATGACCGGAAAGAAACCGGCGAGTGGCATCAGTCCAGCCGCGAGAACTCAGCGTCTCTTATTTTTTTAAACCTGGAGAATGACATGAACATTTTCAAGTCGAGCGGCGCCACGCCGAAAAACGAAAACCCCGCAAAGCCGGGATTGATGCGCGGCATTATTATCGGCGTGGGTGTTCTGGTCGTTCTTGTCGCCGCCTCCTCATTTTCCGCCACGGTGCCCGCCGGCTATGTCGGCGTGAAGACCACGTTCGGTTCTCCGTCGAGCAGCATGTACTCGCCCGGCATTCACTTCCGTATTCCGATCGCGCAGAGCATGAATAACGTCTATGTCGGCGTCAACAAGGCGACATCGGATGTCGCGGGTTCGTCGAAAGACCTGCAGCAGGTCGACATGAAGGTTTCGATCAACTTCAACATCTTGCCGGCATCGGCTACTTCGATCTTCGTGACCTATAGCAGCGATCCGTGGACCACGGTGATGGACCCGGCCGTGCACGACATCGCGAAAGCCGTCACGGCACGCTACGATGCGACCGATCTGATCCAGAAGCGCGACCAGGTCAGCCAGGAGATGCGCGAGGCCTTGCTGAACCGTTTTCAGAACATCGGCGTGAATGTCAGTGCGGTGAACATCGTCGATTTCCAGTTCAGCAAGCAGTTCAACGACGCGATCGAAGCCAAGATCACGGCGCAGCAGAACGCGCAGCGCGTCGAGAACGAAATCGCCCAGACCCGATGGGAAGCCCAGAAGCGCGTGGTGGAAAGCGAAGCGGCGCTACAGGTCGCGGAGAACACGGCGAAGGCCAACGACATTCTCGGCAAGTCGCTCGTGGACAACCCGTCGCTGCTCGAAAAAATGCGCATCGAAAAGTGGGACGGCCACTATCCGTCGACCATGCTCGGCAACTCGATTCCGATGATCAAGATCGGGCAATCGAACTGAGCGTCAGCGGTTTTATCCATACGCCAGTTTCTGGCGTATGGCGCAGCTCATTCTTCAACGCATGCTTTCGCCTCCTGTCAGCGGCCGGCTGCAATGCGCGAACGGAAATGCTCGGTTCCTTCGACGATCTTGTCGAGCACCGCGTCGAGCCCCCAGAAGCGCTCGCGCACGTCGTAGTCGATCACGCGGCAGCGAATCGACTGGAACGTACCGATGCGCTGGTGGTACATCTTGGAGAGCGCGGGATGGCCGAGTGCCTCGGATACCGCCGCGAGCGCGAGAAAGACCGAGAGCTCGCGGGCGAGCGCGGGGTTCTCGTCGGCGCGGTTGCGCAGCCAGTTGTAGAGGTCCGGGTGAAAGTTCGCGAACACACCGTTGAATCCCGCCGATCCGGCTTTCATCGCATCCCAGGCAATCGCGGCATTCGCATTCAGGATCTTCATCGGCGATCCCTTTGCCAGGGCGACGCGGCGCTTCACCGTGTCGAGATCGCAGCTCACGTCCTTTAGCATCACGAAGCGGCCGGTGTCGATGCACAGCCTGAGTTCGTCGTCGGAGAGCAGGCGCCGGTAGGGCGCCGGACATTCGTATAGTCCGAGCGGAATGTCGGAAGGCAGGCGGCTCATCAGCCGGCGCAGATTGGCCGAGAACGCTTCCGTGCCTTCGCGGCGCGGATCGAGGTGATTCGTCACCAGCACGATGCCGTCGGCGCCGATGGCCGCGGCGGCATTGAGTTCCTCGGCCTGCGCGTCGGGATCGTCGCTGATGTGGCCCGAGACCACCACCGGTACGCGGCCCGCCACCCGCTCGACGACGAAGCGGCCGAGCGCGGCGCGCTCCGCGAGACTCAGGAACTGCATCTCGCTCGATTGCGCCACGGCGAAGAGCGCGTCTGAGCCGTGGGCGAGATACCACTCGATCAACCGTTCGAGCCCGGGGTAGTCGATAGCGCCGGTGTCGTCGAAGGGCGTCAGCATGACGGGCACGATACCTTCGATCGATTGCGACGGGCGTGCCGAAGAAGTAGAGAGGGACATGTCGGGGTTGTCCTCGCGAGTAGGGTTGAACGAATTGCCGGAGCGGGTTGAACGGGCCGCTCGTCAGGCGGGCGCGCGTGCCGCGCCGCCCGAAGCCGTTTCACTTTCGATCGGTTTGCGCACGAGGAACAGGTAGCTCATCGCGCCGACGAAGGCGATCGCGGCGCCGGTCAGCAGCGCCGGCACGAACGACCACGCTTGGGCGATATAGCCCGTGAAAATAGGCGCCAGCGCACTGCCGAGAAACGCGCCGAAGTTCTGGATCGCGCCGAGCGAGCCGACCCGGTTCGCGGGCGCGGCGGCGGTCGCGAGCGACCATGAACAGGCGGACGCCGCGTTGGCGAAAAAGATCACGACCGAGATGCAGACAATGGCGAGCGTGTTGCTTTCGACGAGCGCGGCCGGCACGGTGAACGCCACCATGCCGAGCATCGTGATGACGACCGCGTTGCGCCGGCTCGTCACGGGCGAGGCGCTGTTGCGCGTGATGAGGTCGGAGAACCATCCCGCGATGATCGCGCCGAAAAAGCCGCAGAAGAACGGCACGGATGCCGCGATGCCGGTGCGCGTCATGGTCATGTGACGCTCGATCGTCAGATAGCCGGGCAGCCAGGTCAGATAGACCCAGTTCAGATACGCCGAGCCGAAAAAGCCGATCAGCATGCCCCACGTCGTCATGTTCGAGAACAGCGCGCGCCAGTCCGCGAAGCTCAGCATCTCGGCGGGTTTCGTCGCGACGGCATCGCCCTTCAGGTAGCGCGTTTCTTCCGGCGTCAGCGTCGCCGGGTCCGGGTCGCGATAACTCGCGAGCCAGATCACCGCGACCACGAGCCCGAGCACGCCCGTGAGAATGAACGCCGAGCGCCAGTGAAAGGCCACGACGAGCGGCGACAGGCAGAGCGGTGCGAGCGCCGAGCCGAGCGGCGACGCCGAGTTGTAGATGCCGGTCGGCTTGCCGCGTGCGCGCAGCGGAAACCAGTTGCTGACGACGCGCGCCGCCGACGGATACTGAGGCGACTCGCCGATGCCGAGCACGATGCGCGCGACGACGAACCAGCCGAACGTGGACACGAGACCGCCCGCGATCTGAGCCGCCGACCAGACGATCAGGCCGAGGCCCAGCAGCTTGCGCGGGCCGACGCGATCGACGAGACCGCCGATCGGCAATTGGAAGAGCGCATAGCTCCAGGCGAATGCCGAGAGCAGCACACCCATTTCGCCGAGCGAGAGACCCAGGTCGTTGCGGATCAGCGAATTGGCGACCGCGAGCGTGCCGCGATCGAGATAGTTCACGACGCCGCTCACCATCAGCAGCGTCAGCGCCACGGTCTGGGCGCGGCGCACGCGGCGCGGAGCCTGCTCGGACGCGGGGGTGGGTTCCATGTTGTTGTCTCCGTCTCTGTTTATGGATGGGCTGCGGCGGCGCGCAGCCGGGTCTGCTCAGGTCATTAGAAGCGGTGAACGATGCCGACGCCGATGGCGACCATGCTACGCGACGAAGCCGGCGAGCCGTTCTGGGCGTCGCCGACATCCGCCGTCGCGTTGATGATGGTCTTGCCGTCCGCGTGCTGATACGCTTCCAGAGCATACAGGCCGGTACGCCTGGACAGGACGTAATACTGCGCCAGGTGGAACGGGTTGTCGCTGGCCGCGCTCGTGATGCCGTTCGATGGTGGCGCGCGGGTGTCGCTATAGCCGGCGGCGATCTGGCTCGGTTATCTGCGCGACGATGAGTGGTTGGGGCGTCGAGGCGCGTGCGGCGATGACCGATCGCGCTATAGAGGGATGGCCGTAGCGGGCATTTGTCGGGACTACTGCGCGCCGATCCGGTGCAAACGCAATAGCGCAGCCCTCAACGCCCCAGGAACATCAGGCATCACCGCGCCAGCTCGCCGAAATGGCGGCGATTCCCCAGGCCCCCGCTTTTCTCGCTTCGTCCAGCAGGGCTGGGGTCATCCCGCCTAGCGCGAACACGGGGACGCGTGAACCGGCAACGAGTTGGCCGAAATGTTGCCAGCCGAGCGGCGTGGCGTCGGGGTGCGTGCGTGTCGGAAGAACCGGCGAAAGCGTGACGAAATCCGCGCCTATCTTGTTCGCCTGCGCAAGCTGCCCGGCACTATGGCAAGCGGCCGAAACGAGCATGGCATCATGCGCCGGAGGCTCTTTCAGCGACATGAGTGCATGGCTGTTCAGATGCACGCCATCGCAGCCGATCTCCACCGCCATTTCGATAGGACCATTGAGCATCAGCATGGCTCCATGCTGACGGCACAGATCGCGTGTGCGTCGCGCGAGATTCAGGTGATCGTGCTTCTCCAGATGTTTGGCCCGGAGTTGAACGAGCTGGATTCCCGCTTCGAGCGTAGCGGCCAGTTGCCGAAGAAACGTGTCGAAATGCGGCGGGTCGACGGGTTCAGGTGTGATTTGATAAAAGTCGGGAAGGACAGAGGCTTTCATCTTGCCGCGATGGAGAAGGGAGTGGGTGGCTATTGGAGAATAGCACCCAGCATCCCAGCTCATGCACAGTCCTGAGGAATCACCCGCACGCCTCGTCCGGCACCGTCAGCGAAAAACGCTGACCGCTTCGGCAAGGCGCGTCGTCTGCTGCTTCAGGCTTTCCGATGCCGCCGCGCTTTGCTCGACCAGCGCGGCGTTCTGCTGGGTGATGTGGTCGAGGTCGCCGACCGCCTGACTCACCTGCGTAATGCCGCTGCTCTGTTCGAGGGTTGCGGAGCTGATCTCGGCAATCAGGTCCGAGACCCGTTTCACCTGGACGACGATCTCGTCCATGGTCTTGCCGGCGTCGTCGACCAGCCGGGAGCCGGACTCGACTTTCTCGACGCTCGCGCTAATCAGGTTTTTGATCTCCTTGGCCGCGCTCGCACTGCGCTGCGCGAGCGCGCGGACCTCGGCCGCGACCACCGCAAACCCGCGTCCCTGCTCGCCGGCACGCGCCGCCTCGACCGCTGCATTGAGCGCTAGGATGTTGGTCTGAAACGCGATGCCGTCGATGACGCCGATGATGTCGGCGATTCTCTTCGAGCTGTCGGTGATCTCGTTCATCGTGGTCACGACTTCCGACACCGCCTGTCCGCCTCTCGCCGCCGCCTCGCTTGCCGAGCCCGAAAGCTGGTTGGCCTGGGTGGCCGTTTCGGCATTGCTCTTTACCGTGGCGGTCATCTGCGTCATCGAGGTTGCCGTTTCCTGCACGTTCGTGGCGGCCTGCTCGGTGCGCGCGCTCAAATCATGGTTGCCCTGCGCGATTTCGTTGCTCGCGGTCTGAACATTGAGAACCTGCCCGCTGACGTCGTCGATCAGCCAGCGAAACATCAGGCCGAGCTGGCCGATCGTGCGCAGCGTCATGCCGATTTCGTCGACGCGGTTCATATGCACGACCGATTGGCTTTCGCCCGAGGCCACGCGCAACGCCTGCTTGCGCATCTGTTCGAGTGGCCGCGAAATCTGCGCTTCCAGGCACCACGAGGCCAATGCCGAGGCGAGCGCGGCGATTCCGGCAAAGGAACCGAGCGCGACGCCGCTCAGGCCGAGCGCCCAGACTCCGGCAATAAGCAGCGGCACGAGCGCCAGCAGGGTCGAGCGGATGCGCCAGCGCACGGGCATCGTTTGCAGGATCGAAGTCCAGCCCATCAGACCGGTGCGCACGATCAAGCCCTTGTGAAAGCGGCGCTTGCCGGCCTTGCCTTCGCGGAAATCCTTATAGAGCGCTTCGGCGGCTGCAATCTCTTCGCGCGAGGCCTTGGTCCGCACGGACATATAGCCCGCCGGCCGGCCGTCTCTCACGACGGGTGTCGCGTTGGCGCGGACCCAGTAATGGTCGCCGTTCTTGCGCCGGTTCTTTACCAAAGCGGTCCAGGGTTCGCCGCTTTTGAGCGTGGCCCACATATCGGCGAAGGCTTCTTTGGGCATGTCCGAATGCCGCACCATGTTGTGCGGCTGACCGTGGATTTCCTCGGGACTGAAGCCGCTGACTTCGACAAAGGCCGCGTTTGCGTAGGTGATGTAGCTCTGCGTGTCCGTGGTCGACATCAGCGTCGCGTTGTCGGGAAACTCGAATTCGTGCTGCGTGACCGGTTGATTATTTCGCATGAATACAAAGCCCTCTGGAATGTTTTATTCGGCACGCAACACGACGCGCGCTACCGATCTTTTGTCCTTGTTAACGGTAGGGTTATCCAAACCTTTAGGCTTTTAGGGCGATAACAAACAGGCCGTGTCGAAGCAGCCCGGTTAAAGCCCTTTTCTTATGAAGAGCCGGTGCGCGGTTACTTGCCCGCTCCCGTGGATGGCACGCAGGTCAGCACCAGAGTTCCGCCATGATTTGCAGCGGAGCGGACGATCGCATCGTGACGCTCTCCCGATCCGCAGGACCATGTGGCGCTCAGGTCGGCTTGGCAAAGATGCCGGGCTCGATAGGAAGCGGGCGGGGCGATGGGGTATCGGCAAGTGTCGAGGGTATTGCAGCGCCTCGCGAGATCGCGCGTGATGTTGCTCTCGCGGGCACCGCAATTTGCGCCGTAGGTGCCGGATTCGACGCGTATGGATTGGGCCGATGCGGCCGTGCTCGTGCCGAGCATGTTCGCGAGCCAGAGGAACGTGTAGATCGCTCGGCGCATGATGACCTCTATCGTGGCCGCCATCGTCGCACGGCCTCAGTCATAGCCTCGGTGCTATGAAGTCATAGCCCACCCGGCAATTGTTTGACCGCTCTCCGGTCGTTACATTGCTTCACAGCAACCTTCACAGCAACGCCACGAGTGCCTCGCGACAGACGACACCAGGCGTTGTCATCGCAGGACTCCGTACCGGTGACAAGGCAAGGCTCCGACAGCGGCGCTGTGCCATGCAACGGGTACGGAGATTACATACAACGAATGGAGACAACGAAGTGCGCCTCTCGACCCATGTCGCGACGCTAACGATGTTAGCAATTGCGCCTGGCGTGGCCTGTGCCCAATCGGCGGTCACGCTTTACGGTTCCATCGACGGCAGTCTGCGCTACCTTACGCATGCGGATAGCGCCGGAGATGGACAATTTCTCACCGGCGGCAAGGGCCTGTACGAGTCGAATCGCTTTGGCGTCACCGGCGAGGAAGATCTTGGCGGCGGACTCAAGGCTCACTTCAAACTGGAGTCGGCATTCGACAGCGGCACGGGTGCGCTCGGCACGCCCGGCGCATTGTTCACACGTGAAGCGACGGTCGGCCTGAGCGGCCCTTGGGGCGGCGTGAACCTCGGGCGGCAATTCTCGGTCAGCGCGCGCACGGTGTCCGCGTTCGACCCGTTCACGTTTCACTACCTGAGTATCACGCCGTTGTCGAAGGATATCGTCGGCACTTCGTCGGATCGCTTCGACAACGACATTCAGTACACCGGCGAATTCGGCAACCTGATCGCGCGCGCCGAATACGTGCCGGGCGGTGTGGCCGGCAGCATCAAGACCGGGACGGCGCTGGCGGCCGGCGCCACCTATCGCATTGGCGGCGTGCGCTTCGGTGCGGCCTACACGGAGTGGAACGATTTCGGCGGTCCCGGGCTCAATCGCAATCAGTTGTCGGCAGGCGCGGACTATCGTATCGGCGCGTTCCGCGTCACCGGAGGCTATATTGGCGATCGGCAGGACGGCCTCGCCGGCGACAGTCTTTCGCGCGATCTCTGGCTCGGCACGGTCTATACGTTCACCCCGGCATTCGCCCTGACCGATGCGATCTATCGCACCGATTACGATGCGCGCGGCAAGAAGGGCTCGAAAACGCTTCTGATGGCGGGCATCACCTATTCGCTGTCGAAAGAGACGCTGCTGTATGCGGAAATCGACAACACCCGGTTTACCGGTACGGCGATCACGAACGGACAGGGCAACCAGTTCGGTGTCGGGTGCGGTATCAGCAAGCGGTTCTGAAACGGATCGCGGACAGTTACACGACGTCACGGCCATGGTGGGCGTGACCAGACGGAGCATGGAACATGCGTATTCTCGACTCTCATTTTCACTGGTGGCCGCGCTCGATCTTCGAGGCGTTGTGCAAGCGTGAAGGTTTTCCGCGTGCGCAGAGCAACGGCAAAGGCGGCTATACCTATTGGCGGCAGGAAGGCAGCGTGGCGCGCTTCAATCTCGGCGCGGAGTGGTTCGATCTCGACCGGCAAATGGCGCATATGGACACGCTCGGCTACGAGGTCGACGTAATTGCCTCGATCGGTCCGTTCTCGCTGCATTTCTCCGATCTGCCGGTGGACGAGGGCCGCGAGGCGGCCATGATGTGGAACGAGGAAATGGCCGGCGCGCAGCGCCGCTATCCGGGCCGGCTGTGGGCCACCGCCGCCGTGCCGCTGCGCGATACCGACGTGGCGCTCGAAGTGGTGGATCATGCCATCGGCAAGCTCGGGCTCGTGGGCGTCAATTTGCCCGGCAGCGTCGGCTCGCTCGACCGCATCGACGCCGCCCGGCTCGAACCGTTCTACGCGCATGTCGCGAAGCTCGGCGTGCCGCTCTTCCTGCATCCGACCGACTCGATTTTCCCGGACATTCTCGACGGCTACGACGGCGCGCTGTATCTGAGTCTCGGGCGCGTCATCGACGTCAGCGTGTCGGCCTGCCGGCTCGTGCTTTCCGGGATCATGGAGCGTCATCCGGACCTGAAGGTGATCATGTCGCATACGGGCGGCGCGCTGCCGTATCAGGCGGGACGCATGGACAAGAACGCGAAAGCCGCGAAGCTGCCGTCTCCGCCGAGCACCTACATCAAGCGCATGTATACCGATACGGTGTCGCCGCATGAGCTGGGCATCCGTTTCGCGATCGAGTTTTACGGCGCGGAGCATGTGATGTACGGCAGCGACTATCCCTGCTGGGACCCGGCTACCGCGGTGCGGCTGTTCGAGGAAGTCGGCGTGTCGAAAGAAGACCAGCAGAAGATTTTCTACGGCAACGCACGACGCCTGTTCGGCTTGCCGGACGCCGCCTGAGCACTGCCATGCCCGAACGCCACTCTATCGATCTCGAAGCGCTGATCGACCAGCGCAAGCTGGGCGGTTTCCAGATTTTCGTCGCGGTGCTGTGCGCGGCCGCGTTGCTCGTGGACGGTTTCGACACGATGGCGATCGGCTATGTCGCGCCGGCGCTGATCAAGGCATGGGGCATCGATCGGGCCGCGATGACACCCGCCTTCGCGGCGGGCCAGATCGGCCTGATGCTCGGCTCGATGGTCGTCGGCCCGCTCGCGGACCGGTTCGGCCGGCGGCCCGTGATGGTGTTCAGTTGCGTGGCCTTCGGTCTGCTTTCGCTCGCCACCATGCGGGTCACGTCCGTCGGCGAACTGGCCGTGCTGCGTTTCCTGATCGGCTTCGGGCTCGGGGGCGGCATGCCCAATGCGCTCGCGCTGACGAGCGAGTACATGCCGTCGCGCGTGCGCGTGACGGCCACGATGGTCATGTTCTGCGGTTTCTCGATCGGCGCGGCGCTGGGCGGCTGGGCCGTCGCGCATCTCATCGTGCGGCACGGCTGGCAGGTCGTGTTCCTGATCGGCGGCGTGATTCCGCTCGTGCTCGCCGTGGTGCTTGCGCTGCTGTTGCCCGAGTCCTTGCGCTTTCTGGCGGCAACGGGGAAACATCCGCGGCGTCTCGCACGCTGCGTGCGCCGCATTGCGCCCGAGGCCGATCCCGAAGGCCGGGCCGCCTATGTCGTGACGGAGAAAAAGGCGGCGGGCTTCGTGGTGCGCGAGCTGTTCACGGAAGGCCGCACGCGCATGACGCTGCTGCTATGGGCCATTACGTTCATGGTTCTGCTCGATCTCAATCTGCTGTCGAGCTGGGTGCCGATCATGCTGCACGATTCCGGACTGTCCATCGAAACCGCGGCAGCGGTGACGATCGGCTATCAGGTCGGCGGCGCGTTCGGCAATCTGCTGCTGGGCCGATTTGTCGACCGTTACGCGCCGTTCCTCGTGCTGGTCGTCACCTTCGTGATCGCGTTCGCGGGCATCGTGAGTCTCGGGCTCGCCGGCACGCACGTCGCGTTGCTTACCGCGCTGATATTCGTGGTGGGATTCTGCGTGATAGGTGGAGTCGGCGCTTCGGATGCCCTGGTGGCGACCTGCTATCCGACCGGGATGCGCGTGACGGGGCTCGGCTGGGCGATCGGCGTGGGTCGTTTCGGCGCGGTGATCGGGCCCACGCTGGGCGGCTTCGCGTTGACGATGGGATCGAGCGCCGCGAGCTTCTTCGCGATCGGCGCGCTGCCGATGCTCGGCGCGGCCGCCGCCGCATTCGTCGTGCATGCGGACTCGCGCAACGTCGCGCGGACCACGCCTTCGCTGCGCGGCTTCTAGGCCCGCGGCCTCGCGCCGCGAATGTCCCGGGCTTGTTCGCGCTTATCTGCACTCATCGGCGCTTACCTGCACGCTTATCTGTGATTACCCGCGCGCGAGACACAGCCCACGCTGCATCAAACGCGCATTCTCTCTGCGTCCCGCACGATCTCGACGAGCCGGTCGATCTCCGGCATGTCGGACTTCGCGTTGCGCAGGTAGTGCAGCGTGAGGTGCATCGGCGGGACGTCCACGTCGAGTTCCACGATGCTGCCGGCGGCAATGTCCTTTTGCACCGAGCGCCGCAGCGAACACGAGATGCCGATTCCCGCGATCACCATATTGCGCACCATGCTCATTTCCTGCGCCTGCGAGGCCACGATCGGCTCGGCGAGACCTGCGGCGCGCAGCATGTCGGCGATCGTGCGGCCGAAGTACGAAGTGTCGTAGGCCACGATGAACGGGTACTGCGCCAGCGTGTCGATGCTGATGTCGGTCTCGTTCGCGAGCGGATGGTCCGGCGCGGCGATGAACGCAAGCCTGTAGCGGCTCAGCGGCTCGGCAGGCAAGCCGGGAACCTCGCCGTTGCTGAGCAGAAACCCGAGGTCGACCTGGCCGCGTGAACACAACGAATGCACTTCCTCGAACGTGCCGGCCAGCGCGACTAATTCGATTTGCGGAAACTCGGTGGAAAATTCGCCCAGCGATTTCGACAGCACGGAATCGGCGACGAAGCGCTGTGCCGCGAAGCGCAGCTTACGTTTGCTTTTCTTGAGATTGGCGGAGATCGCCGTCGTGCGCTCGAGCGTTTCGAGCGCGTAGGTGTAGAAGGCCCGGCCGGCGGCCGTGAGTTGCGGGCTCACGCCCGGGCGGCGTTCGAACAGGGCGCCGCCGATCTTGGCTTCCAGCTCGCGGATATGAACGCTGACGGAAGGCTGCGCGATGTCGAGCGCTAAGGCTGCCGCGCCGAAACCACCCGAGTCGACAACGGCGACGAAGACCTGCAGCCCACGCAATGTAACCGGCAACATCTGTTCCTCTCCGCTCCGCGAATAACCCATAGCTATCTTACTATGGATCCATAGCCTGATGGCGGATTGCCTGCGTGCCCCGGGGTCACTTAAGGTTGGGTCACAGAACGACAAAAAGGAAAAGGAGACAACTACACCGTTGGCCATTCCTGTTCTGCTGCATGAGCGGTGCCGATGCGTGAGCGCATCGCACTACTGATCAAATCTGACTATGTGGAATATGCGATGAATCAAGTTGGTGTGGACATAGGCGGGACATTCACGGACCTCGTGGGGTATCGGGCGGGGGAGCTTCTGCTGGCCAAGACCCTGACCACGCCGGCCAATCCCACGCAGGGTGTGGCGACGGCGCTGGAGCTGGCCGGCACGCAGCTGGCCGAGCTCGACGAGTTCCTGCACGGCTCGACCATGGCGATCAATACGGTGCTCGAACGCAAGGGCGCGGCAACCGCGCTGATCACGACCGAAGGTTTCCGTGACGTCTACGAGATCGGCCGCGGCAACCGGCCCGACGCGTTCGACATTCATTTCCAGCGTCCGCAGCCGCTGATTCCGCGCGACCTGCGCTTCGAAGTGCGCGAGCGTCTGAATGCGAAGGGCGAAGTGCTGACGCGCCTCGACGAAGATGCCGTGCGCGGGCTGGGTGCCGAACTGGTCGCGCAAGGCATCGAGTCGGTGGCGATCTGCTTCTTGCACGCCTATGCGAACCCGCAGCACGAACTGGCGGCCGGCCGCATTCTGCGCGAGGCTTACCCGGACCTGTTCGTGACGCTCTCGCATGAAATCCTGCGCGAGTTCCGCGAGTACGAACGCACCTCGACCACGGCGCTCAACGCCTATGTCGGCCCGCGCGTGCGGCGCTATCTGCAGACGCTGAAGTCGCATCTGGACGAGCGCGGTTTTCGCGGCGGAATTCAGATCATGCGCTCGAACGGCGGCAGCATGTCGCTCTCGCATGCGGCCGTGGAGCCGGTCTCGATGATGGAGTCGGGCCCGGTGGCGGGCATGATCGGCGCGGGGCACGTCGCGAAGCTGCTCGGCATTCGTCAGGCGATCGGCTTCGACATGGGCGGCACGACCGCGAAGGCCACGCTCATCACCGAAGGCATTCCGGCGATCGAGGACGGCTACTACATCGGCGGTTATGCGACCGGCCAGCCGATGCAGTTGCCCGTCGTGTCGATCGTCGAGGTGGGCACGGGCGGCGGCAGCATCGCGTGGCGCGACAAGGCGGGCGGTCTGCACGTCGGGCCGCAGAGCGCGGGCGCGGCGCCGGGCCCGGTGTGCTACAGCCGCGGCGGCGTCGAGCCCACGATCACCGACGCCAACGTCGTGCTCGGGCGTCTCAACCCGGGCCGCTTCCTCGGCGGCGGCATGGCGCTCGATGTCGAAGGCGCGAAGGGCGCACTGGCGAAATACGTCGGCGAAGGGCTCGATCTCTCCGTGAACGAGGCAGCGATGGGCGTGGTGCGCATCGCGGACTCGGCGATGGCGCTCGCGGTGCGCGCCGTGTCGGTGCGCAAGGGCGTCGACCCGCGCGATACGGCGATGATCGCCTTCGGCGGTGCGGGGCCGGTGCACGCAGCCGCGCTGTGCAAGGAAATCTATATTCCGACGCTCGTGATCCCGAAGCTGCCGGGCAACTTCTCGGCGATGGGCATGCTGCTCGCGCCGTGGCGCCAGGACCTCGTGCGCACGCTCGTGGGCGTGCTCGGCCAGCTCGATCAGCAGGTCGTGCTCGCGGCCTTCGACGAACTGACGGC
>Ga0154001_1000021_pt1 | contig 38517 bp, 37 predicted proteins | sample TSNJ085MetaG_FD_104699 | JGI IMG/M metagenome (GOLD analysis project Ga0154001, IMG submission 104699) | Attine ant fungus gardens microbial communities from New Jersey, USA - TSNJ085 MetaG | ecosystem: Host-associated > Fungi > Mycelium > Unclassified | place: USA: New Jersey, Wharton State...
CTTCACTCGACGCTAAATTACGTCAGTCCGATGCAATTTGAACAGAGCTGGCACGCCGCACAGCGAAAGGAAGCGGCATAATAAGCGCTCGGTTAGCGGATACGTAATTCACGGGCAACGTCATAGACCAGCATCCAGAACCCGGGCATGCGATGCGAGATCGGCCCGCTTCCGCTTTGAAAGCCGACCAAAAGCCCGAATCAGACTGGCAAGATCCGGGTCTTCCGCATAGAAAAATGCGACAGGTACACGAAGTACCGTTGCAAGACGGACGGCAAATGTGTAGTCCGCCTTGTGAATGCCCAGTTCATAGCGGTTAATCCGGGTGCTCGCAACAAACGGATCCAGACCCGCCTCAATACCGAGCTGCTTCTGCGACAGCCCCGCATCCAGGCGGGCTTCCTTCAGTCGCGTCCCGAAAACGGAAGATGTTGCCGCAGACATTCACCAGTAGCTCGTAACAAACGAAACTACGAATATCGTTGCAAAGCACCTTTCTAGATACTACGATTATCGTAGTGTGTGCCGGGTGTCGCTGACGCGAGGCCGTCGCCATGGCGCCGCTGCCCTCGATGCGCAGCCCCACTGCGAACTCCTGTCACGTCACGACACGGAGATTCGCCCCAGTCGGACCCAGGAAACGCGCGATGCGGAACACGCCAGACAAGCGGAATCCAGCCAGCCGCGGCACTGGATTCAGCGAGACTGAATGCGGGAGATTGAGAACGCTCAACGAGCAGCTGGTACGGGCGGAACAGTGGATCTCCCGACGTAGCCACGAACTGGTCACGGCGTACAGCCTTGCCACCGCGCAGGCGCGTCACGTCGAACAACTGGACGAAGATGTTGAACTGGTGGCGACCATCCTCTTCCTTACCGCGGTCAACCGTCCTGATTCTCTTGCGGGGCACCCAGACATCGTGACGCGAATTGATATCCCGATTCTGCCTCCGCCCTCTCACGAAGAAGATGCGTGCTACAAGCGGACAGGAGCAACATCGCCGTTTCCCGGTTGCAGCGATGACTGGTGTGCGTTGTTTCTCAACCTGTACGAGCACGTCCTGCAAAGAGATGTGGTGAAACTGCTTGATATCGACTCACTGTGCATCGACGTTGCACTCATCCAGCAGCATCTCAGTTCCTGGTGAGCATAGGCCACACTGGCCACCGCGACCAGTTGATTGATTCACCGAGGGTTGCTGCTGCAAGGTCACATGTCAGCCGACATCACACCGTTGTGTTCGATGAATAGCGGTCTATATTGATAAAAGAGCTCCACGCATCACGCCGGGTGGGTGGCTGTTTCCCTTCAAATAATCCTGCGCATCCCTGCACTCAAGGAGAACGTCATATGGCAATGCTCAGACTCGTCATCGTCGTGGCCATCCTGGCTGGAACCGCGCAGGGCATCCGGGTATTCAGCCACCGGTGCCAACGCCGTTTCGGCTTCAGCTTTTTCACAGTACGAGGATTCTATCTCGCGGCTCTCGCCATCAATTTCCTCTGGTGGGGCTACTACGCGTCGGCGACGGCAACCCTTCACCATGGACAGGTGGCAGGAGGACTGGTCCTGATGGCTGCGGGCGTTGCCGCAACCGTGTGGCTGATCTACGAAAACGTGCGGGAGACGGACTTTCTCCATGGCGTCAGCGGATCCTCACTGCAACTCGTGCTGTTTTTCCCGATAGCACTTTACGGCGTACCGCTTCTCGCGATCGCCCTGGCTTTCCTGCTCTTCGCGACATACAAAGGCGCGCCGGCGTGGCTTGTTGATCCGTGAACGGTTCACACCGCCGCATGTGACGCAGGACGATCCCGCTTTGCCGAGGCTGCACCGTTGCCCGTTTCCATCCCTTATCGTTGTCTGCCTCCGGTCTCGCTTCAGTATCAGCGATCGATGTCCGGACCTGGATCGTCCGGCTGCGCGTCGCGAACCAGCGTCTTATGCTCCTGCGTCGGCAGCTCTTGCGTCCGTGGCTGCTGTCGCAACGGATACGGGTCGGCGGTTGCCAGATTCCGTTGCACCGGCATGGCCCGCACAAAATCAGTAATCCCGACCGCCAGCTCCCGATCCGCTCCCACGGCCGAGGTCGCCATCGCCAGCGCAATCTCCCGCCACGCGACCAATACGCTCCCGTGCGCCTTGAGGCCTGCCTGCCACTGCTGTTCACTCGCAACGGGCCGCCAGTACATCGGCGCTTCGCCGCGCGCCAGCATATGCACAACGCCCTGCTTCGGGTAGCGCTGCGTCGCACCGCGCGTGCGCCGCGGAGTCGCATTCGCGTCGACCCCATTGGCACGAAGCTGCTCGGCGAAACGCTCGCGCCAGCGACGCAGGTCCTCCTTGCGAGGATTCAGCCGCCTGCCGTCCGTGCCCCGAACCTGCACACTGAGGTGAACGTGCGGGTGGGCCTCGTCTTCATGTGCAGCAAACACATACGCGCGCCCGTCGCCGAACTCGAGTGCCGCGAAATCTCGCGCCGCGTCACGCACCGCCTGCCGGTTCGTCCCCGGAGGCATCGACAGCAGGATATTGAACACCTCCCGCCGATGACTGGTCTCCGGTATTCCCCATCCACCGAGCTGCCAGGTTCGCACCAGATCGCGTACCGCTTCGGCGCCGGCAATCCTGTCGCCGTTCTGATCCTCCAGTTCGACCTGCCCGTTACGGGAGATATACCGCAGATGCCGGCGCACCGCGCCCATCCCCTGAGCACGCGACGCCCTGTTCGTGATCTTGACCATCACCTCGGGCGTGCGCCTGAGCGTTCGTGCCAGCTGATCGCGCATGCGCGCTGCCTGATCGCCCATCCCTGCACGCGAAAGCCGCTGCGCGTGGGCATGCCTGAATGGTTCCTGAAACAGCCGGTCACCCCAGTTCAGGAGCATCGCGTCGATGTAGATTTTCGGATAGGGCATGTCACCGGCTCCATCGATCCAGGTTCGAGCGAATAACGTTCGCAACGACGCGCAGATGCGCGTCAATCGTTCCCCGGATTGCACCGATGTCGCTGCGACCGCCGGAAGCCGGACGGGCGTCGCTTCCTTCACGGGCGAGCTGACCCAGCCACCGGCTGATCACCGCAAGCTGCTGGTTCGAATCCGAGAGCAATCGCATCTCATAGGCATCGAACTGCGGCTCGCGCATCAACTGCGCGCGGATCAGCGCCACGACCCAGCGGTTACTGGTCAGGCCCGAGCGCATCGCGCGGTCCTCCACCTCATCCAGCTCGGCGTGCGTCAGCCGTATTTCGATCCGGGCGCGGGGCTCGCCGATCGCGCTGTCGCGAAGCTGTGCGTCCGAAACCGTCGCTGTGCTGTCGGTGTGCACAGCCCCGGCAATCAGTCGTCGCACACCCTCGGCCGGCGTCAGGTCGCGGTGCATGCACCAACGATTCCAGTCCGGCCGCATCGCACCGAGTTCCACGCAAAGCCGTTCCCGCATACGCATGGCACCCCCTAACGCTCTGGCGACGGTTCGGGCGCGCGTTCCCGCTCACGCGAAGGCGCCCGTCCAGCGGCCTGCCGGGTCCGTCGATCACGCTCCGAAGGTGCTTTCGGATCGAAGACCTTTGGCCGCGGTACCGACACGCCGTCGCGGCCGAAGGCGACGAGCATCTGTTCCGCGCGCTGCTGAACACGTGCAATCGAGCGCGCGCTGAAGCCCTGCTCGCGCATCGCTCCACTCAGAACGGCCAGATGCAGAACCCTGTCCTCTTCGGAGATCGTGTGAGCGGTGCTCCTGTTCCCCTGCTCCGGGACCGGCTCATCGGCAAAACCCGGCGCCGCGCTCATGCGCCCGGCTCCCGTCGCTGGCGCGGCCACCGATCGGTCACATGGCTTCACGTCGACCTGCCAGGTGTTCCGGTGAACGTCCTTCTCCTCCTCGCCGACGACTGCACCACGGTCATCAAGAACCGGCACCCTGACGGTAACGAGCCGCCGGCCGAGATTCTCGAGCGTGACGGGCTGCCCTGGTTGTGCGCCGGATTCCGACATCGCGCGCTCGAGGTCCACGCCCCAGACAACATGGTCCACGCCGGAATCGTCGCGGAAGGCGACGTAATAGGAGTCGCTGCGCGCCGGATTGTTCTGGTACGGAGCGCGTCCGTGCTCACGCAACTCACCCGCATATCGCCGTGGACCATCGGGTTCCTCGCCAATAACCGGCTGCGAAGCACGCTGACGTGTCTGCGACAGCGGTTCCGTGCGCGGCGCAGGCGCAGCAGCCGCGCGTGACGCGACGGGCATTTCAGCATGCGGCGTCGAGACGGCCACTGACCTGCCCCCGTCATCCGCTCGCGCAGGCGTCACGACCGACGTCGTCGACGTATCGACATCAACCCGGTTGTTCAGGCGTACCTTTCGCGCATCGGCCAGCCGCGCGAGGTCTGCCGCTTTCGGCTCGTAGCCGCTCACCTCGATGCCGAGCAGCGTTCCATGCAGCCACACCTCGCTGCGGAATACGTCATGCCCCGACACGCGAATGCGGTGCCACGACTTCGCGGCCACCATGTCGACCATCGACTCCACCACATCGGGTCGGTTATGTTCCGTGACAAGGTACGGCCCCAGGTCTTCGAACGCGAGCTGATACGGCGCCTCCTTGAGGAAATACTGATTCCCTGCGCGCAAATAGCGCTTGCGCACACGCTCGGGCGGCTCATCGAGCGGCGCGCGCGCGGTGACGCCATGTCCGTCAGGCGCACCCGCATCCGGACGCAAAGGCTGCGCGGCCGCCTTCGCATCGTCCTGCATCGCCTCGTCTCGCGCGGCCTGGTCACGCAGCCGCGTACGCGCGGCATCGAATTCGCGCCGGCGCCGCGCAGAGAGGGCATCCATCGCGGCCGTGTCCAGACGATCAGCCCGGTCATCGCCAGCAGCCGGCTCAAGGGCCCCCGGACGTCCTGAAATATCCGGCTCGATCACGTTAATGACCGGATCAGCCAAAGCAGAAGTGTCGGCCATGATGCAGTTCTCCTTTCAAACAACACGTGGCGCGTCGCAAAGCGCCACGCGAAAAGCGGGTTAGCGATCCGGCCCGGGCGGATCCTGCGACGCTGCCGGTTCCCTCGATTTCTCCAGCGCGGCGGCGCGTGCTTCCCGCACACGCGCCCAGGAGCGTTCGTGCAGCCGGTCGAGCATGCCTTCGAGATTCGGGCTGAAATTCAGCTCCCGCGCCGACTTCTTCAGCGACGCGACCGTGCGGTCGAGCAGGTCACGCGCGCGATCCCACGGATAGACCCTGGCTCGATCACCCTCGTATCCGACCTGCAGCTCCGATCCGTTCAGGCGGGCGTTCTCGTCCATCCATCGCAGCCGCTCCGAGACAAATTCGATCTGCGTCTTCGAATGGAAGACGACGCTGCGCGTGGCCACCTCCTGGATCAGGTAGTGCTCGGTGTTGAACACCTCGCCACGGTACGGTCCGCCGTTTTCCCGCGGTGTGCCCATACGTAGGGGTGAACCGAACCGATGTTCGGCCAGTGCCCTCACCTCGTTTGGGATATCCGCTACCGTGAACAGTGGTTCGCCAACCGCCGGACGGCTCGGTGCGAAGCGCCGCTGATCTGTGGTCGGAGCATCACCAGCCGGGGCAGCCGCGGACGGATCGCCCGCCGGTTGCGCTACCTCTGCCGGTGCCGCCCCCTGGTCAGCGGGGGCCGACGGAGTATTCTGCTTCGGCGCACCGCGCTTCGATGTGCGACGGCGCGATACGTCTTCCTCAGCATTGACGAGTTTTTCTTTCACGTTGCCCATCATTTCCTCCATCGGTTCATCCGGCTCGTTGCCGGTTGCTGCGCCCGCCGACGACTCGACACCCTCAACCACCGGCATGACATCGCGGCCCACGATTTCGCGCAGACGATCGCCCACACCTGCAAACCCAGACAACAGCGCCATGTCGTTGAAATCGGTCGGGGCCTTGTCGTCGATTCGCGCGCCGGCGGCAAATACGGGCAACGCCAGACTCGCCCGGGACATCTCCGCAGCCTGTCGAGCCTTGGCCTCGCCCGGCCCCAGTTCGCCCAGTACGACGATGTCCGCGTCCGGGAACCTCTCACGCATCGATTCCGCAACAGGCGGCAAATTGCCGCTAGACAGTGTCGCCATCGCCACCCAGCCCGTTGCACGATGCGCCGAGAGCATCGTCGCCATGCCCTCGCCGATCAGGATCGGGATCGCCGGCTCCCCCGCAACAGGCGCAGGTCCTGCGATCCAGTACCCGCCTTTCTTGACACCACCGGCGAGTGAGGACTTGTTGCCCGCTTCGTCGATCAGTTCCAGCGTTGAGACGGCACGACCGATCCAGACCGGCACGACCAGCACGCGTCCGGCAAGCGGTCGCTCCTCGCTCGCCGGGACATAGCCCAGCAACGCACGCAGTTCAGGCGCTTCCAGTTCGCGCAGTGCCGGCACGGGATCGAGGCCCTTGCGCACGAGATAGGGGTGTTCCGGGCCTACGGGTCGCGCCCATTGCCAGATTTCCTGCGCCTCACGCGCCGCGGCCGCATGCCGCGCCTGCTGGCGTACCTCTTCCCGCGCGCGACGATCGAGCACGTCGGGACGCGGCGCAAGCGTAGTCGCCATCCGGTCCGGATAGCGCGCACGTCTCAGATCAAAGCCATGCTGTCGCGCGAGCCAGAAGAGCGACGCGAGCGTCTTGCCGCCTGACTCCTTCACCGAGCGCCAGGTCGTGCGGGCCGCCCGCTCGTCATAGTTGCCAGCCGTGCGACTCCATTCGTCCCAGATCTCGAAGCCGGCATCGCCCAGACCGTGCTTCAATGCAAATGCCATATCGACCCAGGTGCCATAGTCCTCCGCTGGAATCACAGCGAGTGCGGCCCGCACGCGTGAGGTTTCATCCACATGAGGAGTACTCATCGCCTGACTCCCTCAACCGACGCCGAATTTCTTGCGGCGCGCGTCATCGAACCGTGCCTCGCGCGCGCTGTGCGTGGCGGCACCAGCTCAGCGACATCGAGGTCTGCAACCGACAACCTGCGTCTCGCCTGCTCGACGCGCTTCGCCGGCACACCTAGCAGCATGAAGTGTCGTTCGACGTAGGCCGTGACCTCGTCCTCACTAAGGTCGGCCAGCCGGGGCGGCAGATCGCGCGGGTCCCAGGCCTGTAGCACCTCCAGATACTCGGCCGACAGATGAAGCAGGCCCGCGCCCTCAGGATCGACCTCGTCAGCCGCGACTTCACGCAGGCGCCGTTCGACCTGGGCGGTGAAGCGGGCCAGATCCATGGCCGGCACTGATGGCGCAGTCGACACCCGTGAGGCAAACACAGGATCGCGCCAGTAGCAGATCCGGTCGGCGAGGATCGGCTTTGTATTCTCCAGCACGATGATTTCCTTGTCGCGCCCCAACTCCTTGAGTTCCTGTGGCAGCAGCAGTGGCCGACGCTGCTCGGACACGCTCTCGCTCGCCCCACCCCGCTCGCCGAACATCGCACTCGGGCGACTGATGCTGCGCGACTGGTCGGTGAAGGTGCCGAGCATTTCGGAGTAGTCGTTCGCATCCTTCTGTTCGCGCGGCGCATAGAGGATCTGCATCGCATGATTCGTGAGGAAGGTACGTGCGTCGGCCCGGCCATAGACCGACTCAAGCTGCGCAATCGACTGCACGACGGAAAGCAGACGCAGGTTGTAGCCGGCCATGTACGCGACCGCGCGCGCGATGATATGGATCTTGCCGATTGCGGTCATCTCGTCGAGCAGCAACAGGCACTGGAACCGCAAGGCCGGATCGGCTTCGGGCAACTGTTTCGTATTCAGGTTGACGAGCTGCGAGAACACCAGGTTCACGAGGAGCGCCGCCTCGGACAGGTGATCGGGCGTGATCCCGATATAGACCGACATGCGACGGCGACGCACGTCGCGCAGATCAAAGTCGTTGGCGCTCGTCGCCGCATCGACAATGGGGTTCGCCCAGATCGTGAGTGGTGCGTGGAATGTCGCGAGAATGCTTGCCAGCACCTTGTCGTCGTTTGACAGGAAGCGGTTCAGCGCATCGGCGCACGCACCGCTCAGCAGAGCGCGATGCTGGACGAGTGCGCGCTGCAGATATGCCTTGACCGGCATGCCGTGGCCCGACGACTGCCGCAACACCTCGCCCATCGTGACCGGGTAGTCGGGAATAGACTCACCCCTGCCCGTGCGCCGCGCGTCGCGCCACTCGCTCAGCAGTAATACGATGCCGAGAAACAGGTTGCGCGCCTGATCCTTCCAGAAGTCGTCGTGGCCACCCGGCGGATACAGCGCATAGCCGATCGCGAGGATGTCGCCGACACGGAACAGGCCATCCGAAATAGCCGACAGCGGGTTGAACCGGTGCGTGCGACCGTCTTCCGCAAACGGATCGAAGAGATAGACCTCCTGCCCGTGTGCTTGCCGGAAGCCTGCCGTGATCGCGTAGTTCTCGCGCTTGATATCGAGGACCACCACCGAATCAGGATAGCTCAGCAGGTTCGGGATCACGATGCTGACGCCCTTGCCCGAACGCGCCGGGGCGGCGAGCAGCACGAACTGCTGCCCGGTGAAACGCAGATAGCGCCCTCGCCAGATCCCGACGACGATGGCCGGTGCGTCGGTCTGTGTCCGCGCATTCATAGCAGCCCCGCCGCGCGGATTTCCGCTTCACTGGCAAAGCGTGCACTGCCGTACAGGCGCCGCCGCCCGGATCGCTCCCATAGCGAATACAGCCCCATCGCCGGGCCGCCCACGACGACGAGCACGCCCAGCAACACCGCACCAGCCAGGCGCCGGCCACCGTTCGGCATCAGTCCGTCATGCCAGGCCATCAGCGCGTCAGGCCAACCCCATAGCCCCGCGTGGAAGGGATTCAGCCGCAGGCTCGCGAAAAGGAAGAACGATGTAACCCACAGCGAGGCCAGCAGAGCGCTCGCAACAGTCGCCATGACTGCGACCGAGACCAGAGCGGTACGCATGTGATGTGTCAATGGGCCGGGGACGTCAGGGGGAATTGAAGGTCGTTGGTTCGTATCCATTCCGGCCTCACGAAAACGTCGTGCGCGCCTTGCGCACCGGATCGAACCACAGTTCAGTCATGCCCCAGCGTTTGCCAACCTGTTTGCCCGCTTCGTCATAGAGTGGATACGCCTCCATGTGCGTGACCACGTCGATCGTCAGGGTGAGCAGGCGCTTGAGCGCCGCATCGTCATAGGCTGCGGCTTCGGGATGCTCCTTCGCCATCAACGCAAAGCGCTCGATCGCAACTGCGGCGCTTGACGCGTGATAGCTCGTGATCGAGCCCGCGTGACCAGTCGTCAGCAGTTTCAGGAAGTCACAGGCTTCAGCGCCCCGCAGTTCAGCAAGCAGCACGCGGTCGGGCCGCATGCGCATCGTGCTTGCGATCAGGTCCGCCGGCGTCACGCGCGCCTGGCCATGACCGCCCTTGCTGTACAGCAGGTGCACGCAGTTTTCGATATGCCGGATGAAGAGTTCGCGGACATCCTCGATCGTCACGATCCGCTCGTTCGAAGGAATCGACCGGCAAAGGGTTTTCATGAAACTGGTCTTTCCTGACCCCGTGTTCCCGACGACCACGATGTTCAGGCGCCCGGTGACCGCCAGCTCGAAGAACGCGCACCAGTCCCGTTCCTCAAGGCAGTGCACGAGCTTGCGATCCGTCGGGCGTAGCGTCGGCAACACAGTGTCGAGCCCATCCGGGCGGTGCCAGACGGTGTCGTCGAACAACCCTTCGTCGCGATACGCGTCAAGACTCTTTTCGCGTGAGGAAGGCCGGCGGATCGTCACCGAGACCGTGCGCGGCGGCACGACGGGCGGCACGACGATCTGGATACGTGCGTCTCCGGGCAGCAACGCGGAGAGCACGGGATGCTGAGCCGATACCTCCTGGTTCGTCAGCGTGGCGACCGCCACCGCAAACGACATCAGTCGCTCGTAATCGAGATCGGCGTAGTCGTGACCGTACCAGCCGAGATGCGTTTCAGTCAGCACGCGCTGCGGCCGGTTGATCACCAGTTCGGTCACGTCGGCATCGTCAAGCAGCGGCGCAAACGGTCGCATCAGTTCGCGTACCGACGCATCGTCGGGAAGCCGCGCAAGCACGGTATCGACGCATCGGTCCTGCGTGTCAGCGCGGGCGATCATGGCGCACGCTCCGGCTGCAGCGCATAGACTGTCCCGAAATCCAGGTCACGCGCCACGACGATGGTGAATTCGGCCCCCTGGTTCTGCGTCAGCGTCGGCGGGATGTTGATCGTGCTGTTGAGCACCCGCGTCGCCATATCGTTGCCCTGTTGCTGCGTGTTCTCGTAGACGACGGACCCATTGCTGTTACCGCCGCGAGTGGCGAGATAGCCGATCGCGTCCTGAGTGATGCCCAGGAGCATCGCAGCACCAATGCGCTGCCCCCAGTGGTTGTCGACGTAGCCGTCTATCCCCATTCGACCGAGCGCATCGGCCGCCGGCGAGTCGATCTCGACGATCACGCCATGGGGCGTCTCGATGCGGGCGGCGAGGATGAACGTCCGCTTCTGTCCGGGCGCCAGGTTCGAACGATACTGGCTGTTGATCTGTGAACCGCGCTCAATCAGCACGACCCTTCCGTCATCGGAATAGACGTTCTTCGTCACCGTGCAGGTCGACAGCCCCGCTTCCGTCGAATCGAACGCGGTGTCGCCTGCGCAATCGATCTTCGCGCCCTGCGCGAGAACCAGGCTGCGATCGCCAAGTACACCGGCGCGCACCCGCGGCGTGGCGGTCGGGGTCAACGCCTGGGCAAGTGCCCCGATCCCGCCCTGGCCCGGTGTCGTCAACGACCGACCGGATACCGATGCCGCGGCAGAAGAAGCTGCTTCCACGACGTTGCCTGAAACGCCTTCCGCAGCAAGCCCGCCGACCAGGCCTTCTCTCTGGCCGCTGGCGCCAGGCGTACTACCGACCGCGAGTAACGGCGCATCGTAGTAACTGCGGGCCGGCGCTGGGTGCTGGACCGCGACAGGCGGACGAGCGACAACCGGGCCCGAGACCGAGGCAGGCGCAATCGCCGCGACCGGGGTGGACGCCGCTCTCGTGGCCGCGGGCGCGTTCCTGAAAACACGTCCCTGCGTCGCCGTGTCCTCGACTGCATCACGATGCGCTTTGGCTTCTGCATCGTGGCGCGCAAGGAACGTGTGAACCGTCCAGACCGCACCAGCGCCGGCCACGAGAACGACGACAAGTGGCGTCAACCACCAGGCGCGCGGGCGCGTGCCCGGGTATTGCCCGAGTGCGGGCATGCCGCGATCGACTGGACCGCCGGACTCGCTGACGGCGCTCAGATCACCTCCGGCTGGATGACGGTCGGACGGATCATCCGGTTCAATCGTGTTGCGGGTATCGTCACTCATGATCCTGACTCCGCAAAACGCGCTTGACGCCGTTGACCGTCGTGCCGTCACGGGGCGGCACACCATCCATGTCGTACGCGTCGTTCCAGATACCGACGACCTCATCGCCGAGCCGCAATACAAAGCGCTTCGACACCTCATGAACGACGATCGTGTCGTCCTCCATGTGTTTGTCGACCACACTTTCCGTGCCATCATCCGCCACCCGGAAGATTGCCGGGATGCGCCGGTTGGCCGGAATGCGGATCCAGGTGAAGCGCCCGTCGTCCCATGCCGCGATCGGCGCGATGTCGTCTGAATGCGGCATGACCTGCATTGAATAGCGGGTGTTGCGCACCACAGATGGCTGGGCTAGACGCTGCGCCAACAGAGCCGCATCGGCTTCGGCATGCGTCTGGGCCTTTACCTCATCCGGGTAGACGAAGGTCACCCGATACATCTCGTCGCCGTTGCCGAATTTCGCCTTCAGGGGCAGCACCACCAGATCGAAGCTGTAGCTGCGCTTGTCGGTACGGATCTCGAGATTCGAGTCATGTGCAGCAAGCTGCGGTTTCAGGTAGACATCGTGGTCGCCTCTGTTCGCCACCACCTGCCAGCCATCGCGATCGCCGGGCGCGACCACCTGGATCTGCTCGTGCGGATCGAGCGCGATATGGGTGGCGAAACCTCGCTGTGCCTCGATGCGCACGACCGCGTCGGACGCGTACACGATCTGCCGCACCCGTGAATCATCGGACCAGCCCGGCACGGTCCAGGCCCGTGCGACTGGACTCAGCACCAGCAGGCCCACAAGCCAGACCACAGGAACAAAGTACGTTCTCATGGCGCACCTCCCGCGCTCGACGATGATGCCGGCGGCGTGTATTCGGGATCGCGGCTGTACGCCGTCACCTTGAAGCCGAACGGATTCTCGACGGCCACGCTCTCGCGCGTAAAGACTGGCGGCCGATAGGTGTAGGCCAGCGTGATCACGAATCGTTGCGTGGGCTCGGCGTTCGTCTGGCCGTTCTTCAATGTCGTGCGCTCGATATGCACGACCGCGTGCCCCGGTTCATCGGGAGGCAGTGTCGTCGACAGGATTCGCACACGCCGCTCGGTGTTCGCGCCAAGCTGCCGGTCAAGCGCATCCGGACCGCTGTAGACGCCGCGGTAATCGCGCGCGACGACGTCATCGCTCATGGCGAGCACGCTGTCGTAGTCCATCTGCAGCAGACCCCAGTCGTAGCGTTCCCGCTCGCGCACGTATGCTTCAACCCAGTGCTTGTCCTGGATTTCCTTCGTATGCACGTGACGCGCATCGAGCACGTCGATCACCTGCGATTCGCCCGTCAGACGATCGACCTCGATCGGTAACGGCACGACACGGTAGAACGGCACCATGACGGCGAGCGCCATCACGCTGAGCACGGCCACACCGACCGCCCCGTACGCCACGTGCCACGCCCGTCGCTCGGAGCGCTCCTGCAAGTGCGTCAGCGACGCCTCGATATCGAGCACGCGTCCATAGTCCTTGCCCGCACTCATGATCCGGCTCCCACCGTCGACGCAGCGGACGGCACCGACGGAACGGGAAGCTCCCGGTTAATCGGCACACGATGCAAACCATCCGGCAGAACGGGTTTCGGCGGACCTGACGAGCATCCATTGGTAAGGATAACGAAACTTACCAGAAGCGATCCGATCAGCAGTGTTTTCATGATCGTCCCCTCAGTTACCGAACGAAGCCGGCACCATCTGGTCCTGGAGCCGAACGGTATTGCCCGCGCGGCTCAATACCAGCTCGCTCTGCTGCTCGGCGACGAGCCTGTCTTCCGTGTCGGCCAGCATCCGGAAGAGCTGCATCTTGGTCATCTCGTCACTGACCGCAGTAGTCTCGGTCTGGATGCGCGCCTGCAGTTCCGCCACGCCCTTGGGGTCCTGCGTCACATCGATCTGCTGCATCAGACTCTGGATCTGGTTCAGTTCCTGCAGCTCGGTCTGATAGGCCTGCTGGCCGAACGCCTTGTCCTGGAACGGCTTGTTCAGTGCACGCTGGCATACCTGCTGGTCGATACCGGCCTGGTCCTCGCAGTTATAGATCTCGCTCGCCGACCGCAGCGCCTGCGCGCTTCCGGTGAGACCGGCGTAGCCTCCGTTCTGGACTGCCGTATAGACGCCCTGCCAGTTCGACGGCAGCGAATTCGCCACCACCGGATTGCTCAGCAACGCACCGAAGCCCCGTGTGCCGACCGTCGACTGATAGATCTGGATTTCCTGCTGGACCTCCTGCTCAAGCTGCGTCACCGTCGCAATGGCCTGCGCCACGTTCTGCGCGTCGAATACCGGAATGCCCTGGGCGTAGCCCACCGGAGAAACTGTCGCCCAGACGAGCGCAGCAGCGGCTACCTTCAATCGTGCTCTCATGATGTCGACCTCCCTCAACTGCCCTGCTGTCCGAGGTTGGCGTGCGCCGCTCGCTGGTAAGCTGGCACCGCGCCACCCGATGAATTCCCCGATCCGCCACCCGGGCCTGTGCGGTCACGGATCGTGCCGCCAGGACGCGGCCCATTCCCGCCGCGGGTGAGCACCTGCCCGATCACGGTCGCGAGACGCCGCGACGCCACCCCCGCCACGAACGCGCCGAACCCGGATACGGTCGCTCCACCGGACAGGCCGGACGCCACCGAAGGCAATTGCCAGCCAACCATCGCCAGGAAAACCGCGGTCGCGAACATGCCCAGCGCTGCGCCCCAGGCGGCCGACGCTTCCAGCGCGGCCTGACTGGCCGCCACCAGCGCGGACGCATTGGCGCCGGGTGGCGAAGTCGTCACCTGGAATGGCGCCAGCTCCGTCGAAAACGCCGTCAGCGCCATGCCCAGGAAGGCCGCGACCAGCACCTGCAACAGCGCGTAGTTCGCGACCTTCGCGGTCCACGCTTCGAAAAACCGGGCCGTCGGCGCAAACGCGGCACAGGCAATGAAAATCGGACCGATTCCGAGCACCAGATCAAGCAGCATGCGCCCCATCACGACCTCGAACGCGAGCACGATCAGGAAGATCGAGCCGCCGACCGCCGCCACGAACCCGCACACGATGTCGCCGATCGCGGCAGCGAGGCCGCTCGGGCTGAGCCCTTCGTGCGTCGCTTTTTCGGAATAGGCATCCAGAACGAGATCGATCTGCTGGTCATAGCAGTCGAGCGTCTGGTAGATGCTCGTGGCGCTGGTCGATGTCACGCTGCTGCCACTGACGGATCCGCATCCGGGGTTGCCACCGCCCGTAGCGTTGGATGCGTTCTGGATCGTTTGGGCCAGGCCCGACGTGGCACCGCTGATGGCCGTCACGATTTGCTGCTGATAGATACCGCTGCCAAGCGCGAAAGCTAGGATGGCTGCCACTTTCAGTCCTCGCCACGCAAACGCGGGTACGGCTTCGTGCGCCTCGCCGCGCACGATCGCCAGACCATAGGCAATGACCCAGATCGTGACCGCCGTTGTCACGACGGGAACGAGTGCGCTGGACAGCGCCGACGAGACGTTCGTCACGTAGGTCGACATGCCGTTCTCGAGCGTGCCACCGATTGCGGTAAAAAGGCCGCTCATCGCGCACCTCCCGCCCGGGTTGCCTGGGTTGCCTGGGTTGCCTGGGTTGCCTGGGTTGCCTGGGTCGCCCGGCGCTTCGCCAGTTGCGCGTGAAAAACCGGCAGCCACGCGTCAGGGTCATCGCCCACCTGCGAGCGGATCGTGTCGAGCAGCTCAACGTTGTCTGTTGTGCCCGACAGTACATCGAGCACATCGCCGAGCCCTCCGAGGTCGAGCCGCCCGATGGCCGAACGATGACCCTGCTTGACCAGAAACATCCGGCTGTTCTCGCCGAGATTGCGTACGATGTTGAATTCGGCTTCGGTCAACTTGAAGCCATGCACGTAATCGTCGTAGTCCGCCCGCGGATTCGGCAGGAAGAAAAAGGTCGCGCTCTGCTCAATCAGTGCCCGTGCGATATCACTGCGCAGCACGTCGGCCGGCGACTGGGTGTCGAATATCCCCAGGCCGTTCTGCTTGCGGATTGTCTTCTGCTTGTTCTTTGCAAAATCCGTGAAGACGGGGTCGGAAAGCCGCTTCCAGAACTCGGTCATCACATAGATGAAGCGCCGGCCGTCGATCAGACTTTCCGTCAGGTGTAGCAGGTACATCGTCACGGGCGTCGAAACTTCCGCGTCGTCCAGCAGTTCGGTATCGTCAAAACCAAAAAGACGCGCACGGGCGAGATCCACGGTGTCGGTCGGGTTGTCGAGCACCCAGCCCAGGCGCCCGCCAGCGCACCATTTGGCGAGACGCGCGTGCAGGCTGTTCTCGCCCACATTCGGCAACAGCTGACGCACCATCGACAGGCGCCGAAGTGGCCTTTCCATACGGGCGACTTCGCCCACGGCACGCGAAATGTCGAGTTCGTCCCTCGCTGACAACAACGAACCCGTATCGACGAGTTTGCGCACGAGCCGCTCCCAGAAGTCGAGCACGGATTCGTTGGGCGTCATCTGGAATGGATTCAGCCCGGTCGGCTCACCGCGACGAAATGCCGTATAGATGCCGCCCATCGCCCGGATGGCGATCTCCGTACCGCGATCCTTGTCGTACAGCACCGCGGTCAGCCCGAACTTCATCGCCATCGCGAGCAGGAACAGTTCAAGCACCGTCTTGCCCGCACCGGCCTGGCCGATGATCTGGGTATTGGCGAGCGCCTTCTCGTCGGCCGAATCCTGCTTCTCCGGTGTGACGTGGAAGTTCAGATACAGCGGCTGGCCGCTCGGCGTCTTGACGATCGTGATCGCTTCACCCCACGGATTACCGTCGCGCTTGCCGGTCGCGAAGTTGTGCAGACTGGACAGGCCGCAGAAGTTGCGGGACGTCAGCTTCGCTTCGCGCGGCCGGTAGCGCCAGTTGCCCGGCAGCTGCGCGAACCAGGCGGCGTCCGCCACGAGGTCAATCAGCGCGGTCTGGAATCCGGCATCGGCGAGCTGTGTGCGGGCTCTCGCGACGTGCTTCGAAACCTGAGCGGGCGTATCGGCCAGCACCGCAAGCGAATAGTGATACTCGCCCAGTACGAAATCACCGTTGATCAGGTCGTTGAGCGCCTGATCCATCGCCTCGACCTGGGAGACAGCCACATCCTCGCCGGCAATGAGCTGGTTGCGCTGACGCTCCAGTGCTTCCTTCGCACCGGGTTTGTCAAGGATCGTGAAGCTCTGCGTCTCGATATATTCAAAGTCGCCGTACAGCAGCCCATTGAGCATGCCCGGCTCAGTTTCTTCGGGATAGTCTTTCAGGTCGAGCAGCGCGGCGTATCGCGTCGCAGCGGGCATGCGGATCTCCACCGTCTCCACGCCCACGAACAGGCGCGATGTCGGCAGTGCCTCCCGAATCGCTCCGGCAGGAACCGGCGCCGGCTCCCAGACGGCGTTGACGAGGTAGCCGAGCAGTTCCAGCGCGGACGAATACTGGCGCGGCCGCGTTGTGAAGGGACTCGATCTGCGATAGACCCCGAGTGCCACCGGCTCATAGGGCTTCAGCCCCGACTCGACCTGGGCGCCGAGTTCGTCCATCACTTTCAGCGCCTCCTGCTGGTCGCGTCGGATGTCGTCGCGCGTGCGGCGTGCCGCACGGCTGAAGACGCGTCCGAGCTTCGTGCGGTTGGGGCGATAGACGAGCGTCAGATACAGCTCGTTGGCCATCATCCGGTAACCCGCGAAGCTCGCGTAGTAGCGTGTCGCCAGCTCCTGGCAGAAGCGGTTGCCATAAGGCGTGGAAAAGTGGTCCGAAACACGCCGGCGCAGACGGTGTAACCAGAGTGCGACGTGACCACCGGGCAGCGCACGCACGAGCTGGTTGAACCCATCGTGACGAACGAGGATGTCCACCGGATCGGCGGCCTCGAATGCGATGCCGGCGAGCTTCCAGATCTGCAGGTAGTCCCCTTCCCGCGTCATGATCACATGGTCCGTGACGTGCGTCGAATACGGAATGTGGTCAGCAATCGCCACCTCGCGGTGAGCAATCGCACCGTGTCTCGTATCGGCCCCCATGTCAGGTCCTCCTCTTCAGGCGAACCGGCGTGTAGGCGTGCATACCCCAGAAGCGGCGATTGCCCTGCCGCACGACCATGCGCAGGCGCAGTGCGTACTGCGCGAGACGCTGGTCGTCGCGGCGCGTGACAACGCGCATGGCGACGAACACCGGGATCATCAGGAACAGGAGCCCAACACCGAGCGGTGGGCTGGCAAGCAATGCCCAGATGGCAGGAATCAGCATGCCACCGCCGACCATGAGGAATGGCACGAGCGGCACACCCCAGAGCATTGCGGGCCGCGTGCATCCCTTGAAGACGGGATCCCTAAGTGGGCTAATTAGCGAATTCATGACCGGGTTCATGGTTGCAGGCCCCGGATCAGCTCGTCGGAATCAGCATGCCGGCGATCACTGTCGCGCAACCGACGAAAAGACCGCCGATGAACACGTTCGCGATATCGCCGAAACGGGCGTGCTGGAACATCATCCGGAAGCCCGCCCAGATGATCGAAATCGAGCAGATCACGCCACCGACACCCAGCAGGGTCGTCTGGATCGTGCTCAGTAGCGTATTGACCTGCGACAGCTGCGCCCAGGCGGGGACCGTGATCAGCAGTCCACTGGCGGCCACCGCGACACGTCGCGCTGTACCCTGATCCGCTCCCGCAGCACTCGCAGGGAATAAAATACGCAAAACTTTATTTAGGCATCCTGAATTCATGGCAAAATCCTCTCTGTCCGAAACGCACTCACTGGCAGCATGCCGATGGGGCTAAAACACCACGGCACTATCGTCCGGGGCACTCGCCGGCGTAGCCGGTGAAACTTCTACCGGCCGGGGCAGTGCGTGCTCTCCAGACCGTATTCGCGCCGGCTGGGCAAGCGTTCCGGCCTCGGCGTGGCCATCGGGAACAACGGGGATCGGCCCGATGGCCGGCACGACGACCGACCCCGGCGAGGATCTCGCCACGGCAGTTGCGTTCGCAACAACCCGCTGCACATACCCGGTGCGAAAACCCGCCGAGAAATTGCCGCTCGCGTAACAGGACAGGCTGTTGCGCAGCGCTGACTGCCGATCGGGTCGGGTATTCAGCCGCGCGCTTCCTGCCCGCTCGAAGCAACCCTCCAGGATCGCTGCGCCCGCTGCCAGGTTGCGGCATGGGTCAAACGCATTCCGTTCGTCCAGCCCGTATGTGGCCCAGTTCGCGCGGCTCACCTGGACAAGCCCGACGCTGAAATCCCAGCCGTCCCTGGCAAGCGCACGAGCGGTCGCTACCGCCTCGGCCTCGTTCGCCGGTTGACGCAGCAGCCGCCCGTGGACGACTCCGATTGCGAACGGGTTAAAGCCGGATTCTGTCCGCACGATCGCCGCCATCGTGAACGGGGAGACCTGAGGAGCGCACTGCTGTGCGAGCGCGATGAAGTCGGGCGTCATCACTGGCCTCCCCCGCCGAAGCTGCTTTGCTGTCCCGTGTACTGCAGGAACAGCGCGGCGGACTGGTACGGGTCGTACGGCACCTGCGTGCCGCCCGCGCCGTAGAACTCGGTGATCGTGCGGCCCTGACCGCTCACGCCCCACCAGACACGCGTCAGCTGGTTGTCGATGTCGACGTTAATCGCCCCGGTGGCACCACACATCAGTTCACTCTGCCCGGGACCTCCCCAGTACAGCAGATCCTCACGGCAGTACCCACCGCTCGCAAAAGTGTTGCTTGCAGAGGTCCCCGTCGAGCCGCCCGTCCCGAAGTCACAGGTCGGGAAGGGATCACCATGACGCAGCGCAGTCCAGAGTTTCTCGATCGGCGGCACGCACGCGCCGTATTGTTCGGGACCACCTGGATTGGAGAGACACAGGAGCACCTGACAGCCCCAGTCGTCTGCACGCGCAAGGCCGGGAGCAAGGACAGCCGTACCGGCGAACAGTGCGAGCGCGGACATCCATCCGCGCAGGACGTCCCGCATCGCCCGAGCTCTCCGGCTCTCAAGCAGAAGAAATGGTTTCATGATTCCTCTTCCTCTATCCATACAGCGCCGACGCATGAAAACGGCTGCGGAAAAAGAAACCCGCGGCGCCTGGGAGGCTCACCGCGGGTTCAAGGGGGTCAAGAAACAGACAACAACCAGGCCCACACATGCAGCCTGGCAACCTCAACTGATCACTTTGCGCATACGCATCCGTTCGTACGTCGGGGCCGCTCACGCGTACTCGGTCGTGTCATCAAACGCAAACACCTTGACCGGATCACATTGTCAATCCATCAACGGCCCGTGGCAGGCGTCGCCACGCCATCCGCTCGCCCACCGCGCCTCTCTTCCAATTTCCGGCACGGAGCCAGCAGGTCCTGCTTCAGGGCTGTTCCGACATCAGCCTCGCCAGCGCCTGTTTGGCTGACGCCAGTTCCAGCTCATACTCACTCCACGGATATCGCGGAATCCCCAGTCGCCGGCAGATCACCTCGCGACCGGCACGCCACAGGTACGCCATGCGCAGGAGTTCGCGAGGACGCGTGGCCAGGCGTTGCCACGCCTGCTCAATGCGCGCGGCATCCGCTGGATCATATGAGCCCCGACTCGCACTCGCCCAGTTGTCCAGACGCGTGTCGAGAGAGCGCGGTACGATCTGCTCAGACATCGCCGGACTCCTCGTCCGCCGCGGGTCTGCGATATCCGGCGGGATTCTCGAGAAACAGTTCGATATCCGATGCGCGCCAGCCGACCGCACGCTCGCCAAGCCGGATCGGCAGAGGGAACGTTCCGTCCTGCATCCGCTGGTAAATGGTGGAACGTTTCAGACCGACTTCCCGCTCGACCTGGGTGCGCCGTAGTATCGCCCCCGTTACCCGTAACTGGACTGACATCGCTCACCTCCCTTTGCCGTGTCAGACTGGGTTGTCTGACTTGACTCCATTCAAGCAGCAGGAGAGCCAGACGGGCAAATCCGTCATATCGACGGAATACCCCGTCAGCACATGACGCTAGCGATGGCGGCCATCGGCCTCGTTGACAGAGTCGGGGCGCAATGCGGCGGCGAAAGTCTGCGCACTGCGTGAGGCTTCGCCATTCGCCTGGCCCTTCAGGCCCAGCTTTTCGTCGATCGCGCGCGCGACAGTCGACGATTTTGGAGGACGATCCGGGTCCCATTCCGACCAGTACTCCTGCATGACGTCAAAAAGTGCTTGAAGGGTACGTGTCAGATGGGGAAGCCGCACAGCAACGCCGCTTTCATGGCCGTGTTCCGGGGGCAATCCCCGGCCATGCGAGGCCGGATCGGGCTGACGCAAGCGCTCCAGCTTGCGCTCAAGATGCGCCGCCCAGACATGATGCATGATCATCGTCCGGGAAAATGCGACCTCCAGCAAAGCGATACGGTCATCTCGTCCTCTCAGACGAGCCGTTAGACGCCTGACGGCATCCTGCGATGCTTCAGCCTGCTGGCGCCAGTACTCGTCGTCGGTCCGGGAGTCCGCCTGCTGCCCGGTTCCTCCGGAATTGTCGTCGGTCGGTTCCACAATGCTCTCCGGTACGTTTGAGCCGCCAGTTGCCGATTCAACAACCGAAGACAGACGGGCTCAGATCTTTCCCGTACAACTCACGTGTCAGGGAATGAATCTCCTGAATGTATTGAATACATAGCACAGGGAGTCGTCCGGCCACCGACTGGCTAGGAAATTTTGGAGTGCAACAGAAAAAGTAACCTGAGATGTCCGCGAACGCGCTCAGGAGACACTTTCATCAAGCGACATCAGCAGGTCGCCGACGCAATCTCATTTAGCAATTGCATGGCCTCGTCGGCCCTGTCGACCGGAACGAGAATGTGATCGTGGTAGAAACCTGCAACCGCATTGCACGGGACGCAGGCTGCGGCAAGTTTCCGGCTGATCAGCGCAATGAAGCCGACCGCTTCAAGGCTCGAGTGTACTGACAGTGTAATGAGCCGGGACTCATAAGTGTAAGCAAGCCCAAGCCGTACTGCTTCGTCACGCTCCACCACCGCCGTCAGGCCCTCCCGTTCCCGCACCGTGCAGAAGGCCGTGAGTCCCGCGGGCAATGCGAAATCCGCAAACGAACAATAGACGTACACGGCTTCCCCCAGAATGGGACTTAGTGTCGCGCAAAGCTTACCAAGATCCTTCTCGCCCACTGACATCCCCTTTCTCAAGATGCGAGGCTATGGCATCCCGCAGGTTGCTCACACAACCTCATTTAAAAATTTTACATTCCGAACAGCTGTTCTAACCATCGCCTCCCCGTCGCGAGCGTGGGTCTAAGATCGGGTCATGAAATCCACTGACAATACGTAGCGAATAAAAAGATCCACCGGGGACCCCCTGCAGCAACAAGGAGGCTGCGATGAGTTCATCCGTAACCGCATCGATCGTCACCGATCAGACGGCCATCCGGTCAGCCATCAATGCAATGGTCCCGAATTGGTGCCCCCCAGGTCCAAATGCGTTGAGATCGGTTTCAGACATCTTCCTCGACTGGGCAACCATATTTGCGTCGATCTGGATTACTTACCGAATCGGGGTAATGATTAGTGTAGTGGCGCTCCTTGTGCTAGGCAACCGTCAGCGCGCACTCGCGAATCTTTTACACGACGCAAGCCATCGCAACCTGAGCGCACACCGCGGAGTCAACGATTGGCTGGCCCGGATCTTCCTCGCACCGGCCCTCCTGAACGACCTTCATATTTATCGGTCACAACACGCCCGGCATCACGCCTGGCTGGCTCATCCTGCAAGCGATCCGGACTATATCCCGCGTATCACGCGCACCGGTGATCGCTGGTTTCACGCGTATTTCCGGATACTGCTTGACCTCCCTGGATGGACGGGATCACTGCTCGGCCATCTCGCCTCCCGCCAGTTGCGTCTCCAGCAGTGGGCCGGCGTGCTCGTATGGTGGATCACTTTCGAAGCGCTAATCGACGTGGTCTGTGGAACGCATTTCGCTGCGCTCTTCTTCGCCTTGTGGGTGGTGGCGAAGAGCACCGTGTTCCACGCCGTGACGACATTTCGCGAAATGATCGATCACTACGGACTCGAAGCCGATGGCATCTTCGGAAATACCCGCGAAACCCCATATCTCGGGTTGCTATCCTGCTGGGTTCATCCTCACCACAATGGATACCACCTCACGCACCATCTTTTTCCGGACATTCCGTATTTCCGCTTGCCCGACGCCCACCACACGCTGAAGCAGACCAGTTTGTTCAATCACAGGGCAATCATCTGCGATTCGTATCTGACAGGCGCGCATGCCTGCGTACGCGGTTGGGGAGCACGAGATGAATGAACGTCAGCTCAACGCCGCGCAGGTTGCCTGCCTGCTTGTCTCCACCACCTGCGGAATCGGCTTCGTCCTGGGCACTGCTGAAATCGCCGTACATAGCGGGTTCCTGGGCTGCCTGTACCCCGTCGCGACCACGCTGGGTCTGTTGCTGCTCGCAATGTGTGCCCGCCCATTATGGGCCAGCAGAAAATCTCTCTGGGACTGGTTTGAGCACATCTACGGCCCTCCCGTCGGCCGGAGCGTGGCACTCCTGTCATTCGTATGGATGACAGGCGTTCTTGCAGCCCAGATTCGTGGCGGCTCAGCCATTCTCGCAATGACCGGGCTATCTCCGCTATCCTCAATGCTGATGATTGCCTGTCTGCTGACGGGGCTTTCCGCCATCCAGCTTTCCTCGCTTTCCTCTGCGTTAGCCTTCTGCATGCTACTGTGTAATGCCGCGCTATTCTATTGCTTGATCAGAAGTGGAACGGTGGGCATCTGGCTTCACGCACCACTGCAATTCCTCCATGCACTCCACTCGTCTCCTCCTGGCCGGACAGCCGTTACCGGGCTGTCGGTAGCTGTGATGGTCGTGTGTGGCGCGGACTATCAACAATTTTTAATTGCGGGCCGGTCTCCACGCGCCAGCACGCTGGCCTGCCTGCTCGCGGCCGGTGCCGTATTTGCGATCGGATTTTTGCCTGCGTCGGCTATAGTCGCCACTTCCTCAACCCTGAACCTGGCCAATATCAATGATCCAGCGGCAGCAATTCCCATAGTGCTCGTTCATGCATTCACGGACGACTCGGCCAATGGGGTGCGGTCTTTGGTTCTCGCTGTGCTGGTGACAACGGCATTGGGTGCGGGCTCAGCAGTGCTACGGGCGATGTCCAGCGCAGCCATCGCCCTGACACCGAATCACTCAGCGACCGGTTTCATATCGCGAGCCGTTCCGGTCATTCTGGCGTCGCTCGTCGCCTCCTGCGGACAGACCATTATCGACATGATGGTCGACCTCAACATTGTCTATATGGTAGCGACCGGACCGCTCATCGTGCTTTCGCTGCTCAACATACGTCTGTCGCCGCACGCGGCCACCCTCGTGATTGTCGAAGGGTTCTGCATCGCGGTTGTGGAATATCTGCTCCACCTGACTGGGGTTGTAACGGCACCGGGAGCAATCGCGGGAATTTTTCTGACGGCGTTTCCTCTTGGTTTTATCGTCACAGCACGGACACGGTTCAACGGATGTTCACTAATAACGGGAAGAATCACCGATCGGCAAAATTCGAAGATTCGAGCAATCTCTCAAGGGATGCATCGCAATCCTCACAAACGTTCTGACAAGCCTGAAGTGGACTGAGTGAGAACCTGTCGCGCACTCCGCACCACCATCTCGCTTATCGAGCGCACGTTCTCCGGTGCGCTCTCCCAATGGTGCCAGTAGAGGTTGACGAAAACTTTGTTCCTTGGGGCCAGCACAGTCAGTTCACCCGAATCCATAAGCGGTTGCGCCTGCATTGAGGGAACCAGACCATAGCCAACGCCTGCCCCTACGGCGGCTAGTAGCGCTACCGGTGATGGGAAATAATGCGTCACATATCCGCTCACCGGGAAGCCGAGAGCCTGTTCGAGGAACGCCGCGTGGATCCCATCTTTCCGGTTGAATAGTACGGCTGGTGCCTCCAGTACACTGTGCAGACTGAGCCCCTGCGAAAAATGAAGATCGGCAAAATCCCTCGTGGCGACACACTGATATTCCATCGCACCAATTGCATCCGCTACAAATCCCGTGGGTGGCCGATCCGCGGTGGAAACACACCCGATTGCCTCGCCCCTGATCAACACCGGCAACGTGAAATCCTGGTCATCAACGAGCAATTCCAGCGCGAAATTCTGCCTGGCGATAGCGCATGCGACGGGTTCGAACCAGGTCGCGAGCGAATCTGCATTGACGGCAATCGAGATTTTCGCTCTTCCATTCTCACTTGGCTTGATCCGCTTGAGGGTATTCGCCTCAAGTAAATTCAGTGCTTGAATGTGTCCGAGCAACGCCTCCCCGGCAGGGGTAGGAACGACTCCGTCTCGAATCAGCAACGGCGTTCCGAAGGCTTCCTCTAACGCGATTATCCGTTGAGATACTGCACCACGGGTCACATTCAGTACGCGCGCGGCTCTTCCGAAGTGTCCCGACTCAACCACCACCGCGAAAGTTTCGAGTTGTTGCCTATCGAAATTCATATTGCACGTCTCTCAGACCCGGACTATCTCCAGAACCTGCGCGACGACGCATAGTAGAAGGCAAACGCCACGTGGCATCAACCAGTGAGCAGCGTCATCGTCAGCTCTTCACTTGCATTTTTCAAGCAATATCCCTTGCGTTTTAACCGGCTGCCACGCCGCTTAAAATGCATCACCCTTTCGCGGGCCATTTCCCACAATCTCAACAAATTTTTTCGGCGCCCCCAAAGCAGACTGTCGATATTCCTCTACCCAGGGCGTCAAAGCGCGCGGGCTTACCGTCAAAACGAGAATCCGAACAGTCCTGAAACTGAAGCGACGCGCGAAGCGGACAGCCATATCGACACGAGCTTCACGACGGGAAGGCTGGCCCCTTGTACGCGTAGATGCGGTAAAACTTAATTTTTAGACATCTTTATGGCACGCAAGTGCAGCACCAGCGGTGTAATCTTTACCCTGTATCACACTAAAAACTCACCACGCACACCATGATCAACAGTAAGCTATGCTAATCGTATTGTCGAATATGGAGTCCATCTCCGATGACTTGCGGATAACTGAATTGCCAGCGGCCAGCGCTGAGCCTTCTCTTCCAAGAAGCCATAGATAACGGAAAACGCCAAGACGTATTGGCGCCGACGTCACGATACAGCTCCGCTGCGATAAACCCCAGGGTGTTACTCCTAGCCGCCGCAACGTCACCACCAAGCTTGTCCAGCATTTTTTCGAGAAGCCGAATCGCTTCCACGATAAAAGGGACATCAACGGAATAAGCGGCATACAGGGCGTGTTTGAACTAGGAGCTTCCAGTTTTGCAAGGCTTTCGGCATCGCGATCGATCATCGATGCCCACCTCATTAGAACCCGACCTCGTTCACGCGGATACCTCGTAGCCCATACATCCACTATGCCGCACGGCAGCTACCTTCGCTCGCCAGATAGAAAAACAAGCTCATTACAGGGTCCAATATCCGCCTGACCGCAGTCTCTCGCATACCGGATTCCCCAAAAGATGAAAACGGCGCGAGACTCAAGCCGCGCGCCGACTACACGGGTCGTTGCCTCACGGCACTTCGGTTTCCAGCTTAGCCAGCGCTTGCGCAACCAGGTCAACGCCGTAGAAGCGTGTCGCCGCTTCTCTAGTCAGGAGATCACTGCGAAGGTCGTCGGCCAGGGCTTCGATAGTTCGCTCAGCAGGCGGCCCGAATCCGGCACCGCCCGGCGTTTCGATCCTCACTGTTTCGCCTCTCGACAAGGCAATGTTCGACACCTTTGAGGGAAACGCAACTTCGTCAGGTGTTCCATAATTTCGAATCAAACGCCCTCGGCCGCCTTCTGCACCGCCTTGAGCACCCTGTGCGCCCTGCAGGTGGCTGTCAGAACGACAAGACATGATCGTGTTATCCCGTAACGTTCTGACTTGCCTGACTATACCGGCTCCGCCGCGGTGACGTCCCGCGCCGCCTGAATCGGTAACCAGTCCGTAGACGTCCACGTGGAGAGGGAACTCGTTCTCCAAGATTTCAGTGGGTAAGTTGCGAGTATTCGTAATGTGGACATGGATTCCATCCATGCCGTCAGATTCAGAGTAGCCCCCCCCACCACCGCCTAACGTCTCACCGCACAGATAGATTTTTCCGCTCTCAGGCAGTATGCCGGAGAACGTAATCGACGGCAGCGTATCGTTGCTTGATGCTATCAGCCGCTCCTCCGGCACGAGCGAGCGAAACGCACCGATGATCGCGCCGGCGACACGTTGGCACGTGATTGTTCGTGCTCCGACCGCCGCAGGAGACTGTGGGCTGACAATTGTCCCTTCCGGCGCCTTGATAATAACCGCTGCTGCCAGCCCTGAATTGGCCATGAGATCAGGATCCAACATTGCCTTGACGCAATGGTAGACAGTCGCTCGCAGCGCGCTTTCTGCAACGTTCAGCGCGCCAGTAGACTGAGAACCGGTACCAGCGAAATCCACCACTAGAGAGCTACCTTCCTTGTAGACGGCAACCGTGATGGGTACACGATCGCCTGCGCCGCTACCGTCATCGTCGAGCCATGTGGTGAAGCTATGCTGCCCCGAGGCAAGCTTGGCAATGCGGAACTGAATGCGCTGGAGCGTGTACGATAAGACGTCATCTACAGCTTGGTTAAACTTAACGACGCCCCCCATGTGATCAATCAGGTTGCGCATTGCCAATGCGCCGCCTTCGTTCGTTGCAATTTGCACGCGCAGATCAAGAGTCCGCTCCTCTAAAAGGCGCGAATTCAGCGCAATCATGTCGATCAGGTCATCGTCTATTTGCCCGTTCCGAGCTACGCGCATGATTGGGATACGTAAACCTTCAGCGTAGATTGTGGTGGACCGTGCGGACGTGGAACCTGGCGTGGCCCCGCCAACGTCGGAATGGTGACCAATGTTGGCAGCGAATCCCACAAGTGTGTCCGCCATAAAGATGGGCGAAATAATCGCGATGTCCGGCAGGTGCGTGCCGCCTGCAACGTACGGATCGTTACAGATGTAGACGTCGCCATCGCTGATATCTTCCGTTTGGTAGTGGGCGCGGACGGCCTCTACAGCCCCTAGCATTGATCCGAGGTGAATTGGAATGTGCGTTCCTTGGGCAATCAGGCGCCCTTGGCGATCAAAGATTCCAACTGAGAAGTCACGTCTTTCCTTAATCTGAGGAGAAAAAGACGCCCTCATCATATTGCTTGCCATCGATTCGGTGATAGCAAGCATCCGGTTGGTGAACACCTCAACGGCTATCGGATCGAAGCTGCGCAGTTCGGCGGATGTGACGCTTTGTTTGAGAGTTTTCGCTGTCATTTCTGGGCACTCAGGCTTCAATGAGAAGATTTCCGAAATTATCGACCTTTACCTTCTGCTCCGGCAGTACGACCGTTGTGGAACTCATCTCCTCAATAATTACCGGACCGATAAATTCAGTACCAACAGCAAGAGAGTCGCGGCGGTAAACCGGTGTTCTCAACCAGCCATTACCTAGACCGAAGTAGACGTCGCGCTCCCCAGACTTTATTGGATCGCCGTTGCGCACTACGGGATGAACAATGTCTTTTGGCACAGATCCGACGGCCTGCAAACGGCAAGAGACAAGTTCGATCGCTCGATCTTTGTGGTCATGTCCGTATTGAGCACGGTGAGCGTCGTGAAATCCAGATACGAACGCGCTCTGGTCGCCCGGTTCGATACCTCCGATTCGCACGCGGATGTCGTGAGTCTGACCTTTGTACCGCGCGTCAATCATGAGATGAAAGTTTCGCTGCTCCGGCAACACTTTCTCCGATTGCAACCACGCCTCACCCTCTGCCAGCATCTCGCGAATCAAACTGGCAGCGCCCAGCCAGTTCTCGTCCGTAAGAGGTGCAAGTAGCGTACGGACGAAATCGCGGCTGATGTCGGCCAAGAGAATCCCCCGCGCGCACATCGTTCCGGGCTCGTGAGGAATCAGTACAGTGCCGATCCCACATTCGCGCGCAACCTCCGCCGCGTGAAGGGGGCCCGCGCCGCCAAATGCGAAAAGTGTAAAATCTACAGGGTCGTGACCATGCTCGGTCGACACTGCACGGATTGCGCGACTCATATTGGCGGTCGCAATCCTTAAGATCCCGTGAGCGGCTTCTTCGACAGTGATTCCAAGTGGAGCGGCGATAAGATCCTGAATTGCTCTCACTCCGGCCGCCCGGTTAACACGCATTCGCCCGTCAAGGAGAGTTGTCGGATTCAGTCGGCCAAGCACGATATTGGCATCAGCCACAGTCGGGACGGTCCCACCCTTCTCGAATGCGACAGGGCCAGGCACCGCCCCGGCACTTTCCGGCCCGACCTTCAGAGCTCCAATATCATCCACACGTGCGATACTGCCACCGCCTGCACCGACCACGTGTATGTCGACCATCGGCATTTTCACTGGGTAGCCTGCGACAAGCCGGTCGGACGTGAAACTGGGACGGCCATCACTAATCAGCGACACGTCGGTACTGGTCCCACCGACGTCGAAAGTGATAATTTCCGAAATGCCTGCCCTGGACCCAATGACGGTAGAACCGACCACGCCTGCCGCCGGGCCCGAAAGGCAAGTCAGCACTGGCAACCGGTTGACGGTTTTTACGGGGAGCAACCCGCCATTCGAGTGAAAAGTCAACGGATCAACCGTCACACCGACCGCGGCAATGCGCGTGCACAGCTTATCGAGATAGTCATGCATGCGTGGCGCTACATACGCATTCAACACCGTCGTAGATGTGCGCTCGAATTCTCGAAATTCTGGCAAGACATCAGAAGAAATACTGACATGCAGCGCTGGCGCGACACGTTCGATAACCCGACGTGCCTGTTCTTCATGGGCGGGGTTTCGATATGAGTGAAGAAAGGCAACGGCGATAGCCTCAACTCCCTCTGCGACTAGAGCGCGAACTTGTGCTTCGAGAGTCTCCTCGTCAAGCGGTGCTACTTCCTGTCCGCGAGCATCCAGACGCTCCTTGTTCTCCAACCGGTGCCACCGGGGTACCAGCGGTTCTGGTTTGCGGACACTGTAATCGTACAGAGACGGACGTGTTTGCCGACCGATGGCCAACACGTCGCGGAAGCCAAACGTGGTGATGAGACCTGTCTTCACACCTCGCCGCTCAATAACCATGTTCGTCGCGACAGTTGTTCCGTGTCCGAAATACTCAACATCACCTGCAGAGATTCCAAAATGCTCAAGCATCTCACGTGTGCCATCCGCGATAGCGACAGATGGGTCCGCTGGTGAGGATGGGACCTTATAGAAGGACAGCGCGCCACTTTGTGTGTCGGCCATAACAAAGTCGGTGAAGGTGCCCCCCACGTCAATGCCAATTCGAACCATTTCCCTCTTCCTGTTGGAGAATCAACGAAAGGGCGAGGGACGGCTCCTGCGTCCTTCGCTTTCCATTAATGATCCCCTATGGGCTATCCATACACAACCGCATAGAAAGTTTGACGCGGATAATGTAATGTTATGCGCTTGGTGTCCGTAAGTGAGGAAGGAATGCAACTCAACCCGAGGCAACTGGAAGCCTTTCGAACAGTCATGCTTACGGGAAGCATGACAACAGCCGCGGAACTCATGAAAATAAGCCAACCGGCGGTCAGCAGACTTATCAGGGATCTTGAGGAGGCAATTGCTATACGACTTTTTCGCCGCGAGGGCAATCGTCTCCTTCCGGGCGCAGAAGCCCAGCGCCTCTTTCGGGAAGTGGACCGCCTTTATGTGGGAATGGAGCATATAGAGCGGGTCGCGCAGGACCTGAAAACGGTCCGAACTGGTACCTTGCGGATAGGATCGTTGACCTCGCTAGGCCTCGACTTCCTGAGTGAAGGAATTAGTCGATTTACCCAATCGCGGCCTGAAGTATTTGTTTCGCTCGATGTTAGACCAACCCTCGGCGTGCTCGAGCTCGCGTCGGCGAATCAGATCGATGTGGGCTACATCGGGTTCATTGGCGCGGATTATCCCGGGGTCAATATTACTCAGGAGCGAAGTTTGCCGGCCGTCTGCGTGCTGCCTCGAAAACATGCCCTCGCGCGCAGCAGCGTGGTTACCTTAGCCGATCTTAATGGAGAGAGGCTTATCTCACTTGGCAAGAACAGCCCGCTACGCATGCGTCTTGATCTTGCCCTTGAAGCAGCTGGAGTGACATGTCAGCGTCCCATTGAAACCACCTTTGCGCATTCCGCTTGCAGCTTAGTCGCGAGAGGCCTAGGCGTTGCAATCTCAGACCCGTTCACGGCTGCTTATTTCAGGCATCCAGAAGTCGTTACCCGTCCGTTGTCACCCGAACTTCCGTTCACCTTCTCGACCATACTTCCGGCCCATCAACCCCGTCCTAAGACGGTTGACGACTTTGTTTCCATTATGAATACCCTGTTCGACGAAGTTAAGAAATCTGGCGCAGAAGCATGGTTCCCGACTTCAGAAGGCACGAGATCGCATAAGGAGTAGCGGCTGCGCATTCACAAAGCCACCTAACCCAAGCGCGGAGGAACTGAACCGCCGATAGAGCAGCAAAGCGAATGAGCGACGACCATCAAACGCATCCGCTCAGTGGCGTTTAAGAGGCTGCGTGGAGTGCGACCTTCCGGCAGTTCGCGCACATCCTTTATCAAGTTGACGTCACCGCCCGCTGGCCGCGGGTGGGGCCAGCGGCGGATTGAAGTAGGACAGGATGTCCTGTCGTCTTCAGAAGTTTAGAACCGCGTGCGGATGCCAACGCGAGCTGCAAACTGGTTTTGGTTTGTCGAAGCCGTTAGGCCGGTAATGGATGCAACTGCAGGAACGATGGTGGTTCCAGTCGTCGACAACGTGTTACCCAAGGCCCGTTGATAGACGCTGATAAGATAGACGTCGGTACGTTTTGAAAGGGAATAGTCGACGCCCAAGGATGCCTGGTGATATTGCGCCGCCGAGGCACCAGCGATTTTGCCCGCACGGGTGTAGTCGTAGGCCGTACCGATGAGAAGCGCTGGAGTGAGTTGATACTTGAAATTCACTTCAGCGTTGTTGAAGTTCCCCGTCTGCCCTGCGAACGGCGACGCATATGACGAACCGAGGTTGTAGAACTTGGTGTTTGTGTACGTTCCTCCGATCGTAGCGGCCCCAAACGTATACGCGCCTCCAGCGCCAATGACTTGATAGGTGTTGGCGGACCCATAGCCAGACGTTACCGGTGACGAGAGGTTGGAGACCGTAGCTGAAATTGCATTCTGGTTACTATTGCCGAAAAAACTAACGTTAGGGTTGCGAACATTCAGATAGGCGGCACCCAATGCAAGTGGACCACTCTTATAACCTACACCGAACGAGAACGCCTGGTTCCGGCTGAGAGACCCAGCAACCCCTCCAAAGCTATACATCCCTTGAAGCGTGATACCAGCATAGCTCTGACTTGTGTATTTCAAGGAGTTATTCGTGCGGAAGCTATTGTTGACGTTATCAATATCGCCTGTATGGGCAGCAAATGCACCGCCCCACTGGTCACCAGCTTCAAACTCACCAATAAAATCCACGACTGAATCGTACTGTCGTCCGAGCGTGACGGTACCGTATGAGCTTTGAACACCAACGAAAGCATTCCGACCGAATTCAAGACCACCTTGCGAAAACTTACCTGTGTTGATATCAAACCCGTTTTCTAACTTGAAGATAGCCTTAACGCCGCCCCCCAAATCCTCCGTTCCTCGCAAGCCCCAACGGCTATTTTGAATCGCGCCGGTCGACGCCAAAGCGTAGAGGTGTTTCCCAGCCGAATTAGTATTTAGGACGAGGCCATCATCCGCAACCCCATACAACGTTACGCTGCTTTGCGCCTTTGCAATGCCCGCGACGGCGACGAGCGCCGCCAACGCCAAAGATGACATTTTCATTGTGTGATCTCCAGTGGTAGATACAGCAGCTTAGAAGCCTTGGTCCGCATCTATTTTTAATAAGCTATACGTTATAAATTCAAATCTGAATTTGAAAATCCACCCATTCCATGAAGCTTTAGCTGTTCTTATTTGAATCAGCCGAAGCATTCATAGAGAAATGGGATAGCCAGTGACCTCATCCGAATTTTACGACGATTTATTTAGGTAAACTAACTATATATAATAGCCACGCATTCTATTAAGACCCCGCTTTATCGTTCAAGTTGGAAAACTCAATGTCAATGCCAGGATATGGCGCTCAGAAGGATGGCCTCGCACGCCTACATCGCTACGTAGAGGTAGACGACACATGCCAAGAAAATGCAGATGGCCGTCGGAGCTTGGGCCTTAATCACTGAATATCTGTCTGGGATTTCCAGAACAGCAGCGGGGATCAGGTTGAAATGCGCAGCCATAGGTGTCATCAACACGCCGGCGAAGCCAGCGTAATGTCCCAACGTGGCCACGACAGCCGGATTTCCATGAAAAGAGTGAACAAGGATTGGCACACCCATTGCCCCAATCATTACCGGGACTGCTCCGGCGGCCCCGCCCAAAATCATAGATAGTAAAAACATTCCGAGGCAATAGACGGCGACCGCAATCCAACGTACGTCTGTCGCGACATAATGAGTCGCAAGATAAGCACCAGCTTCTCCAACGCCTGCATGCTGAAACATCCCCCCGAGCATTGCGAGCATCTGCGGCATGATCAATGTCCACGCAATCACATCAGTCATTTCCCTTGACTGGCGTACTGCTTGAACCACACCGTCTCGCGTTATCAAACTTACCAATGCCAGAGCCACGATACAGCCAACACCAAATGATACTGAATTGGTGTTAGTTGGATCCAGTAGATATGCCCCACCTACTTTTGCTTTTTCCAGCAATAGCGTTCCGCCCAGCGTGCAAAACGGTATCGCCAGCACAGGGATCAGGAGCTTCCAATTGAGGCGGCGCGAATCCGCCTCTCGGACGGAGGCCGGCAAGCGCTTTGGAAGTGATTTGCGTAAGCCCCCGCTAGCAGCAATGGCACTCAACCCCAGAATCTGAACACCGACAGCTGCGGGCGGCATCTTGTCCCCGATAACAAATAGGATTCCTAAATCCGCCCAAAAGACAGCTGAGAAGAAGCGCCTGGGATGGGCCTTATCCCTCAGGATAAGGAGAGCTGTTGATACAAGTAATGCACCCGCCAGCCAGTAAAGATAGTCAACAGAAATAATCACGGGCGCACTTCCTCGCAGGATGTATTGGACGAGCTACAGGCCGATTTTTTCGTTTGCGCCTTTTTTAGCCACCCGTCGAGTCGATACAAACGTGCTGAATGGGCAAGAAATGCGAAAACCGCAATCGGTATTCCGGCGAAAGCGAGACTCGTCGCACTAACATCGACGCCGAAATTGTGAAGGACATGTTGTGTGAAAAGAATTCCGCCGAAGGCGACAAAGCAGTCCTCGCCGAAGAACAAGCCAATATTGTCCGATGACGCGGCAAACGCACGAAGGCGATAAATTTGCCGCTCATTCAAGTCTCCGTGCCGAGCCTGCGCGACGCCCTCTGCCATAGGTGCTACAACCGGCCTTACCATTTGCACATGCCCACCTAGGCTCATCAAACCAAGGGCCGCCGAGACTTCTCGAACAAATAGGTACGCGATCAAGGCTCGACCAGCCGTTGCTGCTCTAACCTGCGCTATCGTACGTTGAACAAATTCACGCAACCCGTGGCGCTCCAGTACACCAATTATAGGTAGGGGTAGCAACGTAATTAGCGGCAAATTCCGCGCCTTGACGAAGGCCACTCCCATCTGCGCCAAAATTTCATGAAGGGGCATCTTTGCCGCCATTCCAGTGACAAATGCCGCTAGAGCGACGACGAGCATTGGATTGAAACGGCATACGAAGCCCAACGCAACGACGGCAACTCCGATCAACGGCCAAAAATTAATCGTCTCCATCAAACACCACCTATCGAATGCACGAGGTGGTACGACTGAATTATCATCATGTGGTTGCTGTCTCCATTTACAGAATTTGGTCCCATCGATAAGAGCCAAGCAATCTGACAAATGCTTGACGCCCGGAAAGCGGGTCTAATTACATTCTGATTTTTTTAATAGCGTCATCCAGCCGCAATCGCGCTGCTTCGACGGATGTGCATGCGCGCTCCAGCCATCGCACGCCCTCCTCATTTTCCAGAACCGCGACTGCGAGCATTCGGTCAACCTCGTCAGGACCGACACCACCCATCGTCACCCTGGTTTGAACGAACTGCTGTGGATCGAGAGCGGCCCGCAATTCGGAATCGCTAAGTTGGACGGCCTGGCCCGTCGTCTCCATTGCTGCCTTTTCTAGTTGTTCTTTGGTCAACTGAGCAGGCTCAAGACCTTCAGTAATGCTGTTTCGCACTAGCCGCGCAACGATATGATGAACTTGGCGGAAAGACATCCCTGACTCCCGCACGATTACGTCGGCGAGGTTACTGGCAGTGCACCAACTTCCAGCCAATGCCGCTGACATCCGAGATTCGTGAACGATTAGGGTCTCGATGATGCCGGCGAACAAATCAAGCATGCCCTCCGTGCTTTCCAACGCATCATGAATCAACGGCAGCTCGCGCACCGCTTGATCGCCGGTTCCCTCTGCTCTGTAGGTCGCCAATGCGGTAGCCAGCCAAGTCACCGACTCCCCCGCCACTTTCTTGATTGTTTCCAGTCCGGTGGGATTCTTTTTCTGCGGAAATATGCTGCTAGTACCGCAGTAGCTGTCATGGCACTCGACGAGCCCAAACTCCAAACTCGACCAGATGTGTAGGTCTGTTGCAAGATCGTTAAGATCTGCCATCACAAAGGAAAGCGCGCTAACGGTTTCCGCTGCATACCATGCTTCTCGTCCTAACTTCGAATTTTCGAGTACGGCGTCGAATCCGAGAAGCTCGGTCGTACGTTCCCGATTCAGTGGCCACGAAGTGCCGGCAAGACCAACGGCGCCGAGCGGATTGCGATTGAGTCGAGCATAAGCCTCTGTTAGTCTGTCGAAGCTATCCCGAAGTCGCGCACTGAAACTGAGTAGATAGTGCCCAAACACCCAAGGTTGGGCATGCTGCATGTGGGTATAGCCAGGCATGATCGTCCTCGTGTGCTTTGCCGCCACTGCGACAATCGCACGCCGTAGCGCGATCAGACGATCCATCACGTTCAGCAATCTGTTCCGATCATACAGTCGCCGAACGGTCGCGCCCTGATCGATGCGGCTGCGGCCAGTATGCATCCGGCCAGCAAAGTCCTCACCAATTGTTGCGTGCAGATACGACTCCACCTGCAGCAGAAAGCTGCCTTTGCTAACATCGATCGGAAAGTCTTCAGCGTGCAGTTCGCGCAGCGCCGTCAGCTGTTCCAAAATCGCTTTTCCTACGGAAGGCCCGATGATGCTCTCCTCCGCAAGCATAACGACATGTGCGAGATCCACTGCGAGAAATTCCTGAAACTGACGTTTCTCATGCACTAGCCCTGGAAGGTCGTGATACCTGACCATCTTGTCAGCGGGCGGAGCGCTCAAGCGCGCCTCAGCCAGCAAAGTCTCCTTACCCAAGCATTCAGTCATAGCAAATCTCTTAAGTCACGTAGTTTCGGAAGGACACTGCAAGCATCGGTTGCGTTGCGATCGTCGTTTCGTGCGTTCCGGCCCGCATCGTCTGTCTTCCTAAGGCCCTCATGATTGCGCGGCAGCATTTTTGACACAAACCCACACGAGGTTTGACGCACATAACAAAATGTTATCGAGCGCAGCGTTGTGTGGGCTTGCCTATTCAAGTTCACTGTAAGCGCTTCATACGCGTTAGAACTGACTGTTCACTCTGAACGTTGCCCGCGGCGATACGGAAGTCGCGGCCGACAAACCATTCCATATTGGATTCGGCTTAAATGAGCGAGCCGGTAAGCGTTCTAATCGTTTCCTTCGCGGCGGTCATGGCGACCTAGAATGCAGGACACATATGAGTCCGGATCTCCCGACCCTCGTTTGCGAAGAGAATTTAGCTGTGCTCCCGGACAACCAGAAATCGATTTCCACGTCTGCGCGGTTGTGGACGGCCGGAGCTTGTTGATGGTGAAAGCGGCAGTTTCATCGCCCGATGTATTCCTGGTCGCCTGCCCGAAAGGCAATGCGCCTGCTTTTGAACGCAGCGTTTGCCGATACGCGAGGCTTTTCTCGCTCGGCACTAAATCTCCATACATATTGGTGTTTGACTTAGCCGAAGAATCTTGTCAGAGCCCCTACGGCTCACACCTGACCGAAGAAGCACTTACCGCCACCGCCTCTGCCCGTAGTGGCTTACCAATATACGTTTTGGACTACTAATTTGGAAAATCTATATAACCTCGAAAATATATTATCTTGAAAAAATATGAATACGTATTTTGGACATGAAATAATAAGTATCCCCCCTATTTTTCAAATGCTTAGATATTACATGTGAGTTTCCTTATGGCGATACCGAGCCCCCCTCATATATATTAGAATTCCAAATCGAATGATCAATATAACTGGCAGCGACGTTGGTTCGTTAACGTCAATCTTGGATACAGTAATTCAAGTTCGGCGAGCGTATTTCCGAACACGTCCGAAGGATCTGAGATGTAAAAGATGTGCTCCGTGGCACCACTTCCTCTCCGAGAACCTGTCCTCCCTCTGTTCGGCAGAGAGGATGCTTGGCCAGCCCCGCCGAAAACACGCGCAGATTTCTACGCAATTAGAGTCAAACCATGTCCAGCAGGCCGAGTGTGAGCAGCAGCATCGACCGCAGGGTCGTTCGCTACCCATCCGTCAAGCATGTTCGCCCATGCCTGAAGCATCGTCCTCCTCTGCTCGGCATATTCGGCCTTGTTATACACGGCCCGTACACCGCGCTGCTCATGCGCCAGACATTTCTCTATCCAGTCGCTGTTGAACCCGGCTTCGTGCAGATGTGTGCTGGCCGTTCTCCGCAGGTCGTGTACCGTAAAAGGCTCGAAGTCTTCAGCATCGCCGTTACGAATGAGCTTAACCGTGCTGTCGACCACGCGATTGAGGGTGGCTGCACTTATAGGCAATTCCGTCTCGTATCGACCGGGGTGAAGATACGAACTCGCACCGAAGCACGTCTTGAAGGCAACGAGGATATCCAAAGCCTGCTGGCTCAGATAGACATTGTGCGGCCGGCCAGCTTTCATCCGGTCTTTCGGAATGGTCCACGTCGCGGTATTGAAGTCCACCTCCTCCCACCTTGCCAGAATAAATTCCGACTTGCGCACCATGGTCAGTAGCATGAACTTGACCGCCAGACGCAGTGTGGGCAGCGTGGGCGTCCGCTCTAGCGCCTTGAAAAATATGTGGATCTCCGCAGGCGTCAGTGCCCGATCGCGCGACTTGAAAGTGGCGATAGCCGAGGGCCGGATGTCCGCTGCCGGATTGGCCACTTTTAGCCCCCTCGCCTGTACGAAACGATAGACTTGCAGCACGATATCGCGTGCCTGAACAGCGGGAGCGGCCGCGCCTCGCTCCTTGATCTTCTCGCATCTCGCCATGAGTCGGGAGGGGGTAATTTCTTCGAGCTTCAGCCGCCCAAATTCCGCCGCGAGATTCCGATCGTAGACGGACTTCCTCATTGCACGGGTCGACTCCGCTAGCGTGGCTTCCGAGAAGTACTTCTCGGCCCATTTCCCGAACGTCAGCGCCTCGGCCGCTTCCAGCCGCTTGTCGACCTTGGCTCTCGACGGACTGACACCCTGTTCAACTTCCCGACGGGCCCGTTCGAGCAGAAGCCTCGCTTCCGCAAGACTCAGTGACATACCGAAGTTCAGCTCGTCGGTATCACGCGCCCCGCGGGCAGGCAGCCGCGGATCGTAGCGGCCGATGACGAGCGTCTCGCGACGCCCATTGAGGCGATAGTCGAAGCGGAAACTAACCACCCCGGACGACGTAACAGCCACATACAGGCCGCGTTGGTCAGTCACCTTATAGATACTGCCGGTCGGCTTGAGCGCCCGCAATTCGAGGTCGGTAAGCATGCAATACTCCGTGAACTGATACCGTCGCTTGATACCGTCACGCCCGGTGACGGTATCAAGTTGGGTCGTCTGC
>Ga0154001_1000022_pt1 | contig 38286 bp, 34 predicted proteins | sample TSNJ085MetaG_FD_104699 | JGI IMG/M metagenome (GOLD analysis project Ga0154001, IMG submission 104699) | Attine ant fungus gardens microbial communities from New Jersey, USA - TSNJ085 MetaG | ecosystem: Host-associated > Fungi > Mycelium > Unclassified | place: USA: New Jersey, Wharton State...
CCGCTATCGCGAACCGGTGGCGAGCCCGCGCGCGCTCGTCGTGACGATCTCGCAGTCGGGCGAGACCGCCGATACGCTGGCCGCGCTCAAGTACGCGCAGTCGCTCGACCAGACCCGCACGCTCACGATCTGCAACGTGCCGTCGAGCGCGATGGTGCAGCTGTGCGGCACGCGCTTTCTGACCCAGGCGGGGCAGGAGGTCGGCGTCGCCTCGACGAAGGCGTTTACCGCGCAACTGGTGGCGCTTTTCATGCTGGCCGTGACGCTCGGACGCCAGCGCGGTCACGTCACGGCGCTGCGCGAGTCGCAGTATCTGCAACAGTTGCATGGGTTGCCGCAGATGCTGACGGCGGCGCTCGCGCTCGAACCGCAGATCGCCGCATGGGCGAAGCAGCTGGCCACCAGCGAGCATGCGCTGTTCCTCGGGCGCGGGCTGCAATATCCGATCGCGCTCGAAGGCGCGCTCAAGCTCAAGGAGATTTCCTATATTCACGCCGAGGCCTATCCGGCCGGCGAACTCAAGCATGGCCCGCTCGCGCTCGTGACGGCGGCCATGCCCGTGATCGCAATCGTGCCGGACGACGAGATGCAGGAGAAGATGAAGTCGAACATTCAGGAGGTGCGGGCGCGCGGCGGCGAGGTCTACGTGCTTGCCGACAAGGACACGCGCATCGCCGATGAAAAGGGGCTTCATGTCGTTCGCCTGCCGGCGCATTACGGGGTGCTGTCGCCGGTTCTGTACACGGTGCCGTTGCAGTTGCTCGCCTATCACACCGCGTGCGCGCGCGGCGCCGATGTCGACAAGCCGCGGAACCTCGCGAAGTCGGTCACGGTCGAGTAAGTTGGACTCCCCATCAAGGCAAGGTTCATGAGGATCGACTCAAGCATCATAAGAAGGTGGCGGCCGTGGCTGCTCGTTTGCCTTGCACTGGTCGCGACGCCGCGTGCGGCGTTCGCGGATTCCGGCGGCAGTTGCGCGAGCGCAAACGCGGCGTGCCCGTTCGTCGCCGATCTGCTCGCGCAGCGCGAGGGTTACGGGCGCGCGGCGACGGGCGGCGAGGGCGGCGAGGTCGTGACCGTAACGTCGGGGGCGGACGCGGGACCGGGCACGCTGCGCGACGCGCTCGCTCACGCCGGCGGGCGGCGCTGGATCCGCTTCGCGTCGGACATGACCATCGCGTTGCGCTCGCAACTGCGCGTGCCGGGCAACGTCACGATCGACGGCCGCGGCCATCGCGTGACGCTGCTCGACTACGGGCTCGGCATTTACGGCAGCAGCAACGTGATCGTCACGCATCTGACCATCGACGGACGGTTGCGGACGTTTTCGCAGGCCATCAACGTAGCCAATTATTCGCACGATGTCTGGATCGACCATCTCGATCTTTCGCGCTTCGCCGATCGCCTGCTCAACGTAAAAAACGGCTCGACGGACGTGACGGTGTCGTGGGTCAAGTTTCATGACGACGACAAGGTCATGCTGCTGAACAACATCACGTCGAAGAACCTGTTCGCCAATTACGGGCGCGACAAGGTGGCGCGCGTGACGGTCCATCACTGCTACTTCCTGAATACCGTGCAGCGCAATCCGCGTGCGCAGTTCGGCACGTTTCATCTCTTCAACAACCTGCTCGAGAACTGGGATTTTTACGGCATGAGCTTTAGCCTGCAGGCACGGGCGCTGGTGGAGGGGAACATCTTCAGCAACACGTCGGATCGCCGTTGCGTGGAGCCGGAGTTCTTCCCGACAGTGGAGGGCGTAAAGGCGCGTTATTGCGACTACATCGCCGGGGCGCCGGCGAGAAGCGCATTGCCGAACGGCGGATCGGACCAGAAGCATTTCGAGCAGACGGCCCAGCTTTACGCGAGCGGGAGCGACTATCGCGCGTCTCTGCTGGTCAGGGACAATCTCTATCTGCGCGATGCCAGGGCGGTTTTGCAGAGCTATCAGCCGGAGAAGGTGCCAGCCGTGCCTTACTGCTACAAGTACGACAAACCGACGCTGGGACTCGCGGATGAAATCCGCCAGTTTGCCGGCAATACCGATGGACAGACGCTGCGCGTGCCTTGTCGCTGACGATGCGGCGCTCTCCCCCGTTTCCTTTCACTCACCACACTCGCAAACGGTCATCCTCGTGAATATCGTGATTCTCGCGGCCGGCATGGGCAAACGCATGCACTCCGCGCTGCCGAAAGTGCTTCATCCGCTCGCCGGCAAGCCGCTTCTCTCGCACGTTATCGATACGGCCCGCGCGCTCTCGCCGACCCGCCTCGTCGTCGTGACAGGTCATGGCGGCGAGGCCGTGCGCGAAGCGGTCGGCGCGCCCGACGTGCGGTTCGCGCTGCAGGCCCAGCAACTCGGCACGGGCCACGCGCTCGCACAGGCCCTGCCGCTGCTCGATGCGGACGTGCCCACGCTCGTGCTGTACGGCGATGTGCCGCTGACGCGCGCGTTGACGCTCGAACGCCTCGTCGAGGCTGCGGGCCGAAACCGCTACGGCATCCTGACCGTTACGCTCGACGACGCGAGCGGCTACGGGCGCATCGTGCGCGACGCGGCGGGCAAGGTCGCGCGCATCGTCGAACAGAAGGATGCGAGCGAAGCGGAACGCAAGATCGCCGAGATCAACACGGGCATTATCGTGACGCCGACCGCGCCGCTTGCGGGCTGGCTCGCCACGCTGAAGAACGACAACGCCCAGCGCGAGTATTACCTGACCGACGTCGTGGAAGCGGCGATTGCCGCCGGCTATCCGGCCGTGACCGCGCAGCCCGACCACGCATGGGAAACGCTCGGCGTGAACAGCAAGCAGCAGCTCGCCGAACTGGAGCGCGTGCATCAACGCAACGTGGCGGAGGCACTGCTGGTCGCGGGCGTTACGCTGGCCGATCCGGCGCGGATCGACGTACGCGGTTCGCTGACGTGCGGGCGCGATGTGTTTATCGACGTCAACTGCGTGTTCGAGGGCGAGGTGACGCTGGCGGACAACGTCACCGTGGGGCCGAACTGCGTGATCCGTAGCGCGTCGATTGGCGCGGGAACGCGTATCGACGCTTATACGCACATCGACAATGCAGAGGTCGGCGCGCATGCGGTGCTTGGACCGTATGCGCGTTTGCGCCCCGGCGCGCAGCTTGCCGACGAGGTTCACGTGGGCAATTTCGTCGAGGTGAAGAATGCGCGCGTCGGTGCCGGCTCGAAGGCGAACCACCTGAGCTACCTCGGCGACGCCGACGTGGGCGCGGGCGTGAACATCGGCGCGGGCACCATCACCTGCAACTACGACGGTGCGAACAAGCATCGCACGATTATCGAGGACAACGTGTTCGTGGGTTCGGATACGCAGTTCGTCGCGCCGGTGCGGGTGGGACGAGGCGCGACCATTGCGGCGGGGACGACGGTGCGGAAGGATGTGGCTGAGGGGGTGCTTGTGCTCGACAGGAAGATGCAGGTTGAGAGGGGAGGGTATGTTCGGGCGGTGAGGAGGAAGAGTTGAGGGGGCAGCGCTTGACATGCCGCTATCAGAACATCTTGGCTGCATATCGTTCGTTGACCGTTGATTTCGCCGGTTGCTCGGCATTGCCACCAGGTATATCGGTCTGATAGACAACGCCTGCGTACCGCCGAGCGACGTCGATACCGGTGTGGCCGACGAAAGAGGTTACTCGCTCGAAGGCAAAGGCGGGTTCCAGTCCATGGGCCCGTCCGTCGTAATTTGAAGTCGTTCACGTAGCTTCGGATTGGAAAATCCTTGCATTAACATGAGCATGCCGCCGAGTTTGCGGGCGTCTTATGGGGGCCCTCAAGAAACGGACTTTTCGTACGCTAATACTGACGTATCCCCAAACCTACCGTGTTCCTCAAGCGCAGCACCCAAACAATATCGGAAACCTCTGGCGAAGCTGTTGTTCGATGGCATAGAAAACACACTCGCTCAGCGGATCAGTCATGACAAGTCGCTTTCAATTTCCGCTCCCTGTGCGCCACTTATGCCGCATTCGCATTCAACTCGCCGACCAGCCTCTGCGCATCCTGATACTCGTCACCTGTAACGAACACCCTCGGGTGTCCAGGCAAGGCTTCTCTCTGTGCAAGAAGCGGCTCACATGTGCGCAGAAACCCCTCGAATGCCGACCGCACCAGCGCTTGGGTTTGTGGCGACGTCTCACGAGTTGCTGCAATTGTTGCATCGAAACGTGCTTTCCAGTCGCCGTGGTTTAAGACAAAGGTGGGAAACTGAGCGATCAGCGTTTGCAGGATGGGGCCGCGTTGCGTGTCGTCGATTGCTTCGAGATGTGCCAGTACCTTGTTCAGATTGCCAGCGGCGTACTGCAGCGAGTCGGGGCTTGCCGGTTGCGGCAACTTGAAAATATTGGCGCTAAGGCTCATCAGCGTCGGCGACCGGTTCTCCGGCGGATATGTTCCGACTAACTTCTCAAGTTGGTCGAACGCGGTTTGCTGCAATTTGCTCGGCTGCACGCGCGACAGCAAACTTGCAACTGCCCCTGTCGCAACGCCGCGCATCTCTTCCGGCTGCATGTTGCCTACCGTGACGATGCTGTCGTGCAGATCTTGCGCCTGAAGCTTGCCGGGATCCGCATTCAGCAGCTTCAGCAGGGGTATGGCGGTCCGATTGAAAACTTCTTCGTGGCGTACCGGGGCTAGCTGGGCGATGCTCGTCTGCTGCATGTTCGACTGGCTGAGCCCGCGCGTGCCCATCAGTTGCAGTAGATTGTCCAGATCCAACGAGCCAGCCTTATTGGCCCACAAGTGAGCGTCGTTCAAAGGCTTTAACGCTTTGAATGGGCGGAGGCGGCTTTGCGCTAGCGCGGCGACATCTTGCAGCGGCAGGTGATCGCTTATCTCCCGATATATGTCGTCGGGAAGCGTCGCGAGCGTTGGCCGATTCGCCTGGCTGTCAGTCCTTCGTTGAAAGGAAGGCAGGTCCAGAAAACGAGCGTCGGGCGACGCGCTAGATGTTTTTATTGGCGCCGGTCTGGACGGCGTTGCCTCTGCATTGCTGTCATGACCGACAGCAGATGGGATGCTGGTGAGTGTCCGGGTAATCGATGAGGTCATTGAGGCTGGTCTCAATTAGCGGTTCAAACCGGCGTTACCCTCAAAACAACGAATCAGCCACTTTACCGGCAGTGGGCCATCGATTTTGCGTGTAACGCCGGAGCAGCATTCAAGTTGAGTTATTAACACTAACACGCCGCGTTTTCCCGTTTGTGGCTGAAGGCGAATTCAAGACCGAGGATGCGAAGTTCTGCGGGTGTGGCCACCGTCTCAACTTGATCGAGCCATTGTGACAGGCTGAGGTATACCAACCTGATGTCAGGCAAGCCTGTCAGAATCGTCAAGATAGGGTCATCCTGGCAATGAGTTGACGCGAACGCTCCGAGATCTCGGTCACCGGAACAGAGGGTCCAATGTTCCGCCGTCGGTCTCGTGGACCTCGATCGAGTCACACTCAATCGCGAGTTCGGCGCCCAGAGTGGCGTAGACGAAAGCAAGCAAGGCGGCTTTCCTGTCCGTAAGCCGCTCACCTGCTTCGAGCACTGCACTGGCCCGCGCGTGCTTCTCGTCGTCGGGGGCAACGATGTGAATGCCGTAGACGATATTCAGTAAGCCAAGGTGCTCAACTGAAACACACGTTACGCCATTGAACGTGACCGCCGCGCGCCTGTTGGCGAGGTACAGACCAAGCGTCAGCGTGCGGGGCTCGGTATTCGGGCCAATGACTACGCTGTCCAGATACCAATCGTGAAAATAGTTCCGCGTCTTCAATATTTCATCTGTCATATTGATTTACCAATGGGGCATGGAGATGGGCACGCCTTCGTCGTCATCGTTAAATCCCGCGGCGCTCCGTGCGCGATGACGGATGAGGCACTCGAAGAAGCTGGATAGACACATCGACAGGTTGCTTAGCGATACTCGTCAATCTCCACCGTGCCGCCCAGCGCTTGCATCGTCGCCCGAATGTCGTCAGGCACATCGGGCACTCGGTTTCCACTCGCATTGTCTCAATAGCAAAAAGCGCATCTGCGCGCTCGTGCGCTTGAGCAACTCAAAGAGGTCAACCCGAGGCAATGCCAGGCGTTCGACCAGATAACGAAGATGAGGTGTCAGCGCGTCACTCTGTACGGTTTTCTTACTGCTGATACTCCAGAGGCCGACGCGCAGCGCACCGGCACTCATGCGCCCTGATGGCGTGATGAAACGTTCGCCCTTTATGCCCGCGGTATTCGGCACGACAGCGAAATAGCTTGTCCAGAATTCACGCGGCTCAACGTCCTGATAGATATTGAACGAAGCGTGGGCGAGTTGGTGCTGTGGTTTCATTTGGTGTCCCGTTCACGGCGTGTAGGTGTGAATGTTGTCCAACCATTTGCCATTGGGAGGCTTCGTCATATTGGTCGTTTTCCGATCATGCAGCCGTAACTGCCATAGGCGAAACCGGCTTGATTTCGAACGAGTCGAATTCAACCAGTAGATCGGCACCCAGTGTGGCCGAAAAAACGGCTATCGGCTTGGGTTGATAGTATGCTTTTCCAAAATAGGATTTCTCTAGCGATTCGAGTGCTTGCTTGTATTCGGTGGAATCATAGTCACGGAGAATCTTCGCATCGTAGACGATGTTCTGAATCAGAAAGTCATTGACGAGGCAACGCGATGCACCTTGAAAGATCAAGCGCGCTTGCTGTGCTATGTCGTCGAGCATCAATAGCAGTTCCATGATCCTGGCGTCAATGTCTGCCGAGATACCGATCAAATACCAGTCGTGGAAGAATTCGTATTGCTTGAGTGTGTCCATGGATCAATTAATTCCGATGCGGCACATCTCCAGATCGGCCTGAAGCGAGTACTCGTTCTTTGCTGTCGATCGCATCTTAGGTAAATGATTCTGGCGCAATCCTGCCGTCTTCAATGACAAGGTGCGGCCCGCTCACGCCCGGCGCAAAAAAACGCCAGTCCTCATCGTCTTCGGCACCATCTGGTGTAACGATGAGCCAAAAGTCCCGAGACAGGAAAAGTACGATGCTAGCCGCCTCGTCCACGGACACCGCCTCGACGATCACCGGGCCGTGATCAACCAGACTTCCTCGAAGGCAATCAGCGCTGGCGTGCGCCTTTTCGTCCGGCCCACGCAGATCATCAACCCGGCCACCTTCTTCCAGTCGCCATGAGCATTGGACGTGCAGCGCAAATGCACCACCTTCCAGGACAGTCCCTCTCGACGTTGTGTACTGCCGCTGCGGCCCAAACTGCATCGTCAACATATCCGCAGCGTGGCTGACCCAGCTAACGTTAAGGCCAACCAACGCCGTCAGGCGTCGCGTGATTTCCTCTTTCGTGTCCATAGAACAATTCCGTTGAGGACTCCGATTGTGGGCGTGCGGTTTCGGCCGCTATGCACATACGCGAACGCCTGAGTATTGCCGAGCGGCGTCGATACCGACGTGGCCACAATGTCAGGTGTTACTCGCTCGAAGGTAAGGGCGCGTTCCAGTCCATAGGCTCGTCCGTTGTAATTTGAAGTCGTTCACGTAGTTCCGGATTGGAAAATCCTTGCATTAACATGAGCATGCCGCCGAGTTTTCGGGCATCTTCGTCTGTCAATGGCTTTTCCGAGTGCTCCGGTACATCGGGCGGGATGGTAAGCGCCGTCGACCGGTCAATGGCCGCTTGAACGCGTGAGCGCAATACCGTACACATCTTGAGTTGTTGTGTGTCCTCATCATAAAAAACGATGCTTGCTCTTGGAGGTTTCGTCATATCAGTGTCCTCTGCATTGCTGGTATTTTCCGAATGCCCGCTGCGTGCAAAGCGAGTAAGTACGGAGGTCTCTGTACATCGCGATCGCAACCTGACACTGCCCCATATCCAGCTCGTAGTCAGCGTAGCATTCGGCCTCGTCTGCTTCGCTTACGCCACGCGCGGCTAGATCACGCACGTCACCAAGTGGCGCATTCTCTCTGAACTTAAACGCCTGCGCATCACCACGCGGCGTCGATACCGGCATGGCGATCGTTCCATCCGGCAGCACGTCTCCAGGTCGGGAGAACCAGATCGCGAGGTCATCATCGGATGATAGCCGTGGCAATCTGGGGCGCTCAAGCGAGCGAGCAGTGCGCGCCACGCGTTGCTTGGGCCGGAATAGTTGCGACGGCGAGAAGGTCTCATGGTACGGCCGGGGCGGCTGTTCGATACGCACACTACGTCCACTTGCAATCCGCGGTTCCATTGCAACCGCAATCACATCGCCGCCCTCGACGGCGGTTCGTAGTTTCCGGGCGAGTTGATTCGGCGCGGCGCTGCTCACGTATGCACAGCCCGGCGCATGGCGCATGAACTCGACAAGTCGCGCCAACTGGCGCGTGTCATGTGTGATATCCCATGCGTTTGCCGAAGTAATGAGCTAGCGGCCGGCGTGTGCTTCATCGCTAAAGGCATCGCCGTAGTATTCCCGCCGCGTGAAGAGTGTGCAATTCCGATGCCCCCCGACCTTGAAGTCAATCGCCATCGGTCTGTAATCCCAACAACATGCGTCTCCTGGTCGATTCGAAATCCGAAGCCCGTATACGTAACACGCGGCAAAGAATGGCGCTATAGAACAGACACAGCCGATAACATTGATTCGCGAATCGACCCGCCACGCGGCACCGCGCACGCACCCGCACCACGCCTCGGCCAGAACGCGCCGGCACCAGAGCACCTATCCTTTCGCCCGGGACAACAACGTGCCCATCACTCTTCGCAACGTTTCATGCGATTGCCTTCGTTAAAGCGTCTCTATCTCGAATTGATTGCGTTGACCTGAGGGTTCCTGAATGGTTTGCTAGTGAGCTTTGCAAACCGTTCGGGCGTTTGGGGAACAGATCCACGCGGCCGGCCCCGCGCAGGGATCGCTCGATTTCCCTACCCGTGTGGTTGCGTGTTTCCTCATCACTCTCAGGAACGCAATGGTGAAAGACACAAGCGGAAAGGACATGATCCGCTCCGGCGAGATAGCCAAACACGGAGCCAAACACGGTGGCTATATCGCCGGAGCGGCAACCGTTCTTGCACGCACGCGGCATTGGATCGTTCATCGCGAAGAGCCTATCTATCCACCGCGACGTGGCCGTTGCGCACGTGGGCGACGCGAGCACGCACGCCGCCATGCATATCGATGCCTGAGGCCCGCATGAAATGGGATGTCCAGACGCGCGGCATCGAGTTCACCTGTCCCGCGCTTCCTGAAATGGTCGGACGCGGGCCCGGTGGCAAGGCGTTCAGCGAGCCGATGCTGATCGCGCGCAGTATCAGGGGACGCGAGGCGGTGGGCGAGCTGTTCGAATACGTCGTCGTCGCCGAAAGCCAGCCCGGCCTTCTGCAAAACCCGGCCGATGCCGCGCAGATCGATCTGGAGCCGATCGTCGGACTCCACGGCACCGTCGCGATTCAGCTTGCCGGCATCGGCACGTCTTTCACGGGCCAGCAAGGCGAGATCGGGCGCGCCAATGTCGGCGCCGATAACCTGCGCTCCGTGATGTTCATCCGCAGATATCTGACCCAGGAAGAGTTGGAGCAGCGCCGCATGGCGAAGAGTCAGAAGCCGGAATGAAAAGGATATTTCGCGTCACGAGGCAAGAGAAGGGAAAGCGTATCGCTGGCCTCCGGCAATTGACGTCTGGAAGCAATGCCTTCCGATGTCGCTTGTTTCGTCAAGACGACGCTTTTTCCTGTAGAGAGCTGACCAGAACCTATCCGACGGGAAATGAACCTCAAAACATTGCTGATAATCAGTGCAGCCGCAAATATGCACTCGCCTACAACGCAAGCCGCCTCGCTTCAATTGCTGGATCGCAGTCAACTCTCAACAATGGGGCAAAGTGAAATACCAGTGATGCTGCCAAAACATGACATGACGAATGAGCAGCAGGCACAAATGCTTCAGGCGATGAAAACAGGACTGCGGTGGGGTACCGGAGAAATCACTTTCGACGATGTACAGTGGATTCTTGGAAAATATCAGGACGGTCCCTATGAAAGCGCCTCAGAACTCTCCTACATTTACTACCCAGGAAATAGGATGTCGATTGAATTTGCATTCGATAAGACGAGGCAGACTGACCGCAAGCTCACTGTCAAATATTTTCAGCTGCAGGTGAGCGATCATCTCAGACCCCACCTCGCAAAGGAAAATTACGAAACCTACCTCGGACTCCATCGGCTTGTATACGGCGAGCTGATTGACGGCGTACGAAAAGAACAGGGCCGTTTCTTTAATCCCGGAATGGGCGACTTTCTCGGCGACCGCAACCATGTCGGACTTTCATATCGTTTGCCTTTGCCAGCCGACTCACCATTCGACGTCTACGCGGACTTCTATTTTGAAGGCCGGAACGACCCGCCTGACTACGCCAGCCTGAAAACAGCCGGCAATCTGCGTTCGGTGACGATCACCCGCATCTACCTGACACCAGAAGAACTGGACCAGCACCACACCGCAAAGAGTCAAAACCCGAAATAACCGACCTTACAAATACAAAAACACCCCACAGAAAACCGAACGCACATTTCGCAATATTTCATACGACGGCCACCCACAAATCAGCAAGCACTCCCTTAACTGCGCCCAATTCTAGTTAAAAACCGTTTGCGTGCCCTTAAATCCGCGGCAACCTTCCACCCACGCCGCACCCCCGCAAAACATCCAATCACCTTACATCCACCTTCCTGACAATTTAGCCATTTTGGTGTCATGCAGGTGTTGGTCCTACCGATCTAGCATAAGCGGGATTTCGCTCTCCCTTCCACCTGCATTCTCTCTGGCCCGTTTCAATGTGGATCGTCAACGTAGCACTTAAGCGGCCATACACGTTCATCGTGATGGCGATTCTGATCGTGCTGGCGACGCCCTTCGTGCTGTTCACCACGCCCGTCGACGTGCTGCCGGAAATCAACATTCCGGTGGTCAGCATCATCTGGACGTACACCGGTCTGTCGGCCGAAGACATGGCCAACCGGATGACGTCGGTCAACGAGCGCAGTCTGACCACCACCGTCAACGACATCGAGCACATCGAATCGCAGTCGCTGCAAGGCATCTCGATCATCAAGGTGTTTCTCCAGCCGAACGCGAACATCCAGACCGCGATCGCGCAGACCGTGGCCGTCGAGCAGTCGCAGTTGAAGCAGATGCCGCCCGGCGCGACGCCGCCGGTCGTCATCAGTTACTCGGCGTCGGCCATTCCGGTGATCCAGCTCGGCCTGTCGAGCCCGAAGCTCTCCGAGCAGGCGCTCAACGACACCGCGCTGAACTTCCTGCGCCCGCAGCTCGTGACGATTCCGGGCGCGGCCGTGCCGTATCCGTACGGCGGCAAGTCGCGGTTGATCTCGGTCGACCTCAACACGCGGGCGCTGCTCGCCAAGGGGCTGACGCCGATCGACGTGGTCAACGCGTTCAACGCGCAGAACCTGATCCTGCCGACCGGCACGGCCAAGATCGGGCCGAAGGAATACACGGTCAACATGAACGGCTCGCCGCCGACGCTGGAAGGGCTCAACGACATTCCGGTGCGCACGGTCAACGGCGCGACCACCTATCTGCGTGAAGTCGCGCACGTGCGCGACGGTTATTCGCCGCAGACCAACATCGTGCGGCAGAACGGCAGTCGCGGCGTGCTGATGTCGGTGCTGAAGAACGGCGACGCCTCGACGCTGACGATCGTCAACCGGCTGAAAGCGCTGTTGCCGGGGGCGCGTGCGGTGCTGCCGTCCGATCTGCAGATCACCGCGCTGTTCGATCAGTCGGTGTTCGTGAAGGCGGCCGTGCAGGGCGTGGTGCGCGAGGCGCTGGTGGCCGCCGCGCTGACCGCCGCGATGATCCTGCTGTTTCTCGGCAACTGGCGCAGCACCTGCATCATCGCGATCTCGATTCCGCTGTCGATCCTCTCGTCGCTGATCGTGCTGCACGCGCTCGGGCAGACCATCAACATCATGACGCTCGGCGGGCTCGCGCTGGCGGTCGGGATTCTGGTCGACGACGCGACCGTGACGATCGAGAACATCGAGCGGCATCTGCACATGGGCTCCAATTTGCACGATGCGATTCTCGACGGCGCGGGCGAAATCGCGATTCCGGCGCTCGTCTCGACGCTGTGTATCTGTATCGTGTTCGTGCCGATGTTCTTCCTCGCCGGCGTCGCGCGCTATCTGTTCGTGCCGCTCGCGGAAGCGGTCGTGTTCGCGATGCTCGCCTCGTACATCCTCTCGCGCACGCTCGTGCCGACGCTCGCGATGCTGCTGATGGGGCACGCGCACAAGCCGAAGGCCGGCGCGAAGCCGAACCTGTTCATGCGCGTCTATCATCGTTTCGACGCGGGCTTCGAGCGCATGCGCGCGGCCTACATCGTGATCCTGAGCAGCCTGCTCGTGCGCCGCAAGATGTTCGGCACGCTGTTCCTCGGGTTCTGCGTGCTGTCGATGGGGCTCTTCTTCGTGCTCGGCGAAGACTTCTTCCCGAGCGTCGACGCGGGCGACATCCGTCTGCACCTGCGCGCGCCGACCGGCACGCGCATCGAGGAAACCGCGCGGCTCGCCGACGAGGTGGAGAAAGTGATTCGCGAAGTCGTGCCGCCGAAGGAGCTCGGCACGATTCTCGACAACCTCGGCCTGCCGTATAGCGGCATCAACATGTCGTACAGCAACTCGGGCACGATCGGCACGCTCGACGGCGAAATCCAGATCGCGCTCAACGAAGGCCACAAGCCGTCGCAGATGTATATGGACAAGCTGCGCACGATCCTGCCGCAGCGTTTCCCGGGCGTCGAGTTCTTCTTCCAGCCGGCCGACATCGTCACGCAGATCCTGAACTTCGGGCTGCCCGCCGCGGTGGACGTGCAGATTTCCGGGGCGAACCAGAAGGGCAACTTCGACATCGCGAGCAAGCTGCTCAAGCAGGTGCGGCTGATTCCCGGCACGGTCGACACGCATATCCAGCAGAAGCTCGACGAGCCGGTGATCGATCTGCACATGGACCGCACGCGTCTGCAACAGTTGAACCTGAGCGCGAACGACGTGGCGCAGAACGTGCTCATTTCGCTCTCGGGCAGCTCGCAGACTTCGCCGGGCTTCTGGATCAACAACCGGAACGGCGTCGAATACAAGGTCGCGGTGCAAACGCCGCAGTACCAGGTATCGTCGATCGACGAACTGCTCCGCACGCCGGTGTCGACCTCGGCCTTCGGCCCGACGCAGCTGCTCGGCAACCTCGTGAAGGTGACGCCGCAGCAGCAGTTCGCGGAAATCACGCACTACAACATCCGCCCGGTGATCGACCTGTACGTGAGCGTCGAGAAGCGCGATCTCGGCAGCGTCGCGAATCAGGTCGACAAGCTCGTCGACCAGGTGCGCGCGTCGCTGCCGCGCGGCAGTACCATCACGGTGCGCGGCCAGGTGCAGACGATGCGCAGCTCGTTCCTCGGGCTCGGGCTCGGCGTGGCGATGGCGATCGTGCTCGTGTATCTGCTGATCGTCGTGAACTTCCAGTCGTGGGTCGATCCGCTCATCATCGTCAGCGCGTTGCCGGCGGCGCTCGCGGGCATCGTGTGGATGCTGTTCCTCACGGGCACGCATCTGAGCGTGCCCGCGCTGACCGGCGCGATCATGACGATGGGCGTTGCGACCGCCAACAGTATTCTGATGGTCGCGTTCGCGCGCCAGCGGCTCGCGGCCGGCGCGCCGCCGCTCACGGCCGCGCTCGAGGCCGGCGCGAGCCGGATCCGCCCGGTGCTGATGACCGCGTTCGCGATGATTATCGGCATGATCCCGATGGCGCTCGGTCTCGGCGAAGGCGCCGAGCAGAACGCGCCGCTCGGCCGTGCGGTGATCGGCGGCCTGCTGTTCGCGACGGTATCCACGCTGTTCTTCGTGCCGCTCGTGTTCGCGGGCATTCATGGCCGTCTCGCGCGCCGCAAGAAAGAGGGCGGCGACCATGACGGCGGCAATGACGGCAATGACGACAGCAATGGCAACGGCGGCGGCAGCCCGGCGCCCGAGCATAGCGGCGCGGCGACGCCCGCGTAAAAGTTAAACGATGGTTGACTGAGATGACCGAAAAAAACCATGCATCGCTAGCGATTCCCCCGCGGGAAACCGAAGAAGGGGAGCACATGCTGCCACCGCGTCACCGCGAATGGAAACGCGCGAAGATCGCGGTCTGCATCGTGCTCGTGCTGCTCGCGCTCGGCGCGCTGCGCACCGTGATCGCCAACGTGCTGCAAAGCCGCGAGGTCGAGGCGACCACGCAGCAGAACGCCGTGCAGTACGTGAACGTCGTCATGCCGAAAGAGACCGACAGCGGCGGCAGCACGCTGCTGCCGGGCACGTTGCGCGGCTACGTTGAATCGCCGATCTACGCGCGCTCGACCGGTTATCTGCTGCACTGGTACGCCGATATCGGCGCGCACGTGAAGCAGGGCCAGCTGCTCGCCGAACTCGACACGCCGGAAATCGACCAGGAACTCGCGCAGGCGCTGGCGCAGCGTCAGCAGACCAGTTCGAGCCTCGGCCTCGCGAAAAGCTCGCTCGAACGCTGGCAGCAATTGCGGCAACGCGATGCGGTCTCGCAGCAGGAACTCGACGAACGGCAAAGCACGTATACGCAGGACGTCGCCAATCTCGCCGCCGCGGATGCCAACGTCAAGCGTCTGCAGCAGCTCGAATCGTTCAAGCGGATCGTCGCGCCGTTCACGGGCGTGGTCACGCAGCGCAACGTCGACGTCGGCGATCTGATCGACGCGGGCAGCGGCACGAGCCGCGCACTGTTCGCGCTCGCGCAGTCGGACCCGCTGCGCGTCTACGTGCAGTTGCCGCAGGCCTACGCGCAGAACGTCGCGGTCGGGCAGAAGGTGGTGGTCACGCAGGCCGAATTGCCGGGGCAGCAGTTCGACGGCAAGATCACGCACATGTCGGGCGCGATCGACGTGCCGACGCGCTCGCTGCAAATCGAAGTGACGCTGCCGAATCCCGACGACAAGCTGCGGCCCGGCGCCTACGTGCAGGTCGCGGTGCCCGCGGCCGCCCAGGCGCGGCTCACGGTGCCGAGCAATGCGCTGCTGTTTCGCGCCGAAGGTCCGCGCGTCGCGGTCGTCGATGCGAAGGGCAACGTGAGCCTGCGCAAAGTCGTGATCGCGCAGGACCTCGGGCAGACGCTCGAAATCGACAGCGGCGTCGCGCTGACCGATCACATCATCATCAACCCGAGCGATTCGATTGCCGACGGCGATCACGTGCAGATCGAGCCGACCGGGAAAAACGGCAAGGAGGCGTCGTGATGTTCGCGGCTTCATGCCGGGAGCGGGCGCGGGAACCTGCGCGCAAGCGGGCACGCGGCGGCGCGCTCACCGCGCTGAGCGCGCTCGCCGGCGCGGCGCTGCTCGCCGCCTGCACGGTCGGCCCGGACTATCAGCGCCCGCAGGCCGAGGTGCCGCCGGACTGGCACACCGATTCGTTCTGGCGCGTCGCCGCGCCCTCGCATGCGCCGATCGCACCCGACTGGTGGACGAGCTTCGCCGATCCGACGCTCACCTCGCTCGAAGCCGAGGCGCTCGCGCAGAACCAGACGCTTGTCGCGGCGAGCGCGCACTACGAGCAGGCGCGCGCGACGCTTGCGAACCTGAGCGCGCAGCGCGTGCCCGAAGTCGATCTCGGCGCAAGCGGTTCGCGCTTCCGGATTTCGCACGACCGGCCGCTCACGAACTACGCGACGCCGACGCTATCGACGGTGCAGAACAACATCCAGCTCGGGCCGACGATCAGCTACGACACCGATCTGTTCGGGCGCATCCGCCGCGAGGTCGAGGGCGCGAAGGCGTCGGCGGAACAGTCTGCCGACGATCTCGCGAACGCGCGCCTCGTGCTGACGACCGATCTGGCCAGCGACTATTTCTCGCTGCGCGAGCTCGACGCCGAGATCGACGTGCTGAACCAGTCGGTCAAGCTGCAACAGAAAGCGCTCGACTACGTGAGCTCCGAACACGATCTCGGCGCGGTGTCGGGGCTCGACGTGCTGCAGCAGAAATCGCAGCTCGATGCGACGCGCGTGCAGGCGCAACTGCTGCTCAACCAGCGCGCGCAGTACGAGCATGCGATCGCCGCGCTGGTCGGCGTGCCGGCTCCGCAGTTCGCGATCGAGCCGAAGGTGGTCGACATCAAGGCGCCGGCCATTCCGCTCGGCGTGCCGAGCGACGTGCTGCAACGGCGGCCCGACGTGGCTTCGGCCGAACGCGCGATGGCCGCGGCCAACGCGCAGATCGGCGTGGCCAAGGCCGCGTTTTTCCCGAGTTTGACGCTCACGCCCGGCATCGGCTGGGAGAGCACCGAGTTCGCCAATCTGCTCACCGCGCCGACGCTGATGTGGACGCTTGGCGCGACGGTTGGCCAGGTGCTGTTCGACGGCGGACGGCGCGCGGCCAACGTCAAATACGCGAGCGCGGGCTACAAGGCCACCGAGGCGAACTATCGGCAGACGGTGCTGAGCGCGTTCCAGCAGGTGCAGGACGGCATTACCGGACTGTCCGTGCTCGACGGCGCGGCGAAGCAGTCGAGCGAGGCGGTCGAGGATGCGCAGCGGCTGCTGTCGCTCGCGAACGACCGCTATTCGGGCGGTCTCGTCGCGTATCTGAACGTGATCGATGCGCAACAGTCGCTGCTCACGAGCGAGCGCCAGGACGTGCAGATTCATGGCCAGCAGTTGACGGTGTCGGTCGCGCTCGTGAAGGCGCTCGGCGGCGGCTGGGATGCGGGCGGTACAGGTGCCGCAGGCGGGACGGATGGCGCCGGCAGCAGTGGCGCGAATGGCAACGGTAACGGCGGCAGTCATGATGGCCGTAGCGGCGGCGCACAGGCCGCGAATGCGACGAACGCAGCGAACGTCACGAACGTAGCCAACCTGCCGGCTAGCGCGCAACCGCAGCGGACACCGGCGCCCGCGCGCTGACCTGCTATCTCGCGAAGCCTGCCGCTCGGGATGCGGGGCCGGGCCGAGGCAGAGCCAAGCACCGCCTAAGTCAAGGCCGAGGTCTGCGCCCAAGCCTGCATTCAGGCCGGCGCCGCTGGCAGCAAGAATCAAGGGTCGTTTCGTATAATGCAAGGTCGGGCAGCGACGTTGCAAGGGACCGTAGCCGATGCTGAAGCACTGGCCACGGCCGACAGGGGACACGCATGAAATTGCTGATTGTTGAAGACGAGCACAAGGTCGTGGACTACTTGCGCTCCGGTTTGACAGAGCAGGGCTGGGTCGTCGACGTCGCGCTCGACGGCGAGGAAGGCATGCATCTGGCAACCGAATTCGATTACGACGTGATCGTCCTCGACGTGATGCTGCCCAAGCGCGACGGCTTCAGCGTGCTGAAGGCGCTGCGCATGCGCAAGTCGACGCCGGTCATCATGCTGACCGCGCGCGATCACGTGAACGACCGCGTGCGCGGTCTGCGCGAAGGCGCCGACGACTATCTGACCAAACCGTTTTCGTTTCTCGAACTCGTCGAGCGTCTGCATGCGCTCGCGCGCCGCACGCGTTCGCAGGAATCGACGCTGATTTCGGTCGGCGATCTGTTCGTCGATCTGATCGGCCGCCGTGCGACGCGCGACGGCGTGCGGCTCGATCTGACCGCGAAAGAGTTCCAGCTGTTGAGCGTGCTCGCGCGCCGCCAGGGCGATATTCTCTCGAAGACCGCGATTACCGAACTCGTGTGGGACGTCAATTTCGACAGCCACACCAACGTCGTCGAAACCGCGATCAAGCGGCTGCGCGCGAAGCTCGACGGCCCGTTCCCCTCGAAGCTGCTGCACACCGTGCGCGGCATGGGCTACGTGCTCGAAGTGCGCGAAGAGGCCGAGCCGTCATGAACCGCTCGATCGCCCGGCGTCTCGCGCTGATGTTCGCGTTCGTCGCGCTGTTCGTGTTCACGCTCGTGGGCACCGGGCTCTTTCTCGTGCTGCGCACGCAGCTCGAACACCATCTGCGCGAATCGCTCGACGATCGCACGCAGATCGCGCGCATCATCGTCTATCACGCGAGCACGGCCGACAAATGGCGCATCGCCCGCGAAAAACTCACCGACATGACGCCGCACGACAGCAGCACCGTGTACGCGGTGTCGAGCGAGGACCCGAATTTCCGCTTCGGCACGCCGGTGCAGGGCACGGTCATGAAAAGCTGGCCCGATGGCTACGCGCGCATCACGCCGGCGGACGGCGGTCCCGACATGCTGACGTTCACGATGACGCTGGCGGCCAATGCCTCGCGGCCACCCGTGCAGTTGCAGGTCGCGTCGAGCTATTCGCCGAACCTGCGCACGATGCGCGTGTTCGGCTCGACGCTTGCCGCGCTTTCCGCGCTCGGCAGTCTCGCCGTGCTGCTGCTCAGCTATTCGGTCACGCGCATCGGGCTCGCGCCGCTCACGCGTCTCACGCGCGACGCCTCGGCGGTGAGTCCGAACAATCGCTCGCAACGGCTCAACACGGCGTCGCTGCCGCTCGAACTCAACGACCTCGCGAACTCGTTCAACGGCGCGCTCGAACGGCTCGACGGCGCCTATGGCCGCCTCGAATCGTTCAACGCGGACGTCGCGCACGAACTGCGCACGCCGGTGACGATCCTGATCGGCCAGACCGAAGTCGCGCTCACGCGCAACCGCTCGGTCGACGATCTGCGCCATACGCTGCAATCGAACCTCGAGGAATTCGAGCGCATGCGCGCGATCATCAACGACATGCTGTTTCTCGCGCGCGCCGATCAGGGCGAACGCGCGACCGGGCTCGTCGAGGTATCGCTCGCGGCGGAAGTCGCGCATACGCTGGAGTTTCTCGAGATTCCGCTCGAAGAGGCGCGCGTGCATGCGCAACTGCATGGCGATGCGCTCGCGCGCGTGAACCGCTCGCTGTTCGGCCGCGCCTGCACGAATCTGCTGATGAACGCGATCCAGCATTGCGAGCCGGGCGCGTCGATCAGCGTGACGATCGCGCGCGGGGAGGGCCGCATGAGCGGCCAGTGGTGCGTGGCCGTCGCGAATCCGGGCGCGCCGATCGCGCCGGACGTGTTCGAGCATCTGTTCGACCGCTTCTATCGCGCCGAAGCCTCGCGCACCAACAGCCGCGAAAACCACGGGCTCGGGCTCGCGATCGTAAAGGCGATCGCGGAGATGCATCGCGGCACCGTGTCCGCGCAGAGCGCGAACGGCGTCAACACGTTTGCGTTTTCGGTGGCGGCGACAGCGGTGCCGGGCGAGATGCCGCCCGAGGCGCCCGCACGCCCGGCCGCGAATGCGGCGGGCGTGCCGACCGATACGGCCGATACGACCTATGGGTCGCTCGCGAAGGGCAAGTCGGCCTGAACCGGCAAACGCGGCTTGAGCGCCGCTTCGCTTGCCGGCATCAACGCGCTGATGCGCACGCCCAGCAAGCGCAGCTTGCGGTTCAACTCCACCCGCCGTAGACATTCGGTGGCCGCGCGGCGAATCTCGGCGGCGTCGGCGGTCGGGTCGTCGAGCGTCAGATCGCGCGTGACTGTGCGGAAATCGTCGTAACGCAGCTTGATGCCGACCGTGCGGCCCACGTAGCCCTTGCGCGCGAGATCGTCGGCGACGCGCACGCACAGCCCCGTAAACGCGCTCGATAGCGCCGGGCGGTCATGACGCGGATGCAGATCGCGCTCGAAGGTGGTCTCGCGGCTGATCGATTTCGGCTCCGATTCGACCACCACCGGACGCTCGTCGTGGCCCTGCGCGACCTGCATGAGCCAGGCCGAATAGCTGCGCCCGAAATGGTCCTGCAACAACCCCGCGTCGGCGGCGGCGAGATCGCCGACCGTCGCGATGCCGAGCGCGGTCAGTTTCTGCGCGGCCTTCGGGCCGATGCCGTTGACCTTGCGCACCGGCAGCGGCCACACGCGCAGCGGGATGTCGGCCGGCGCGAGGAGCGTGAGGCCGTCGGGCTTGTCGAGTTCGGAGCCGATTTTCGCGAGCAGCTTGTTCGGCGCGACGCAGATCGAGCACGTGAGGCCGGTCGCCTGTCTGACGGCCTGCTTGATGCGCATGCCGAGGTCGCGCGGCTCGCCGGGCAGCTCGGTGAGGTCGATATAGATTTCGTCGATGCCGCGATCCTCGATGCGGTCCGTGAACGTCCTGACCGCGGCCTTGAACAGGCGCGAGTAGTGGCGGTACGAGTCGAAGTCGGTCGGCAGCAGGATTGCGTCGGGCGCGAGCGCGGCGGCCTTCATCATCCCCATTGCCGAAAACACGCCGAGCGCGCGCGCTTCGTAGGTGGACGTGGTAACGACGCCGCGGCCCGCGTAATCGCGCAGTTTCGCGAAGCGCTTGCTGCCGTCTTCGAGCACCTGCGGTGCGCTGTTGCGGCCGCCGCCGATCACGACCGCGCGCCCGCGCAGCTCGGGATAGCGCAGCAGCTCGACGGACGCGTAGAACGCGTCCATGTCGAGATGCGCGATGCGGCGGGGCGGAGAATTCATGAAGCGGTGGACGCGCGGGTAATGACGGTTGGACGATCGGACGATCGATGCCGGCGCCGCGCTGTGTCTGTCGCGGTCTGCCAAACCGTCATGGTACCTTGCCGGCGCTCATCGTCCGAGCGCCGCCGCGGCCCACCGAAAACGACATCGCGGGCGCCCGACGGCGCGCCCGCGATGGGTCTGCTACATACCTGCTACATGCCCGTTACGTCGGGCCTGCCTTACTGCTTGATACCTTCAGCCTGGATATGCAGCGTCGTCTTCATGTTGAAGCCGTACGCCTTGCCGAAGTCGACCCCGAAGTCGTCGCGGTTGAACGTCGCGGTCGATTCCGTGCCGCACACTTCGCGCTTGAGCATCGGGTGCTGAATGCACTTGAACGATTCGATCTTCAGATTGACCGGCTTCGTGACGCCATGCATCGTCAGCGTGCCGATCACTTCGACGGGCTTGTCGCCGTCGAAGCGGATCTGCGTGCCCTTGTAGGTCGCGGTCGGGAACTTCGCGGTGTCGAAGAACTTCTCGCCGACGAGTTCCTCGTTGAGCTTGTCGTTGCCGATGTCGACCGAGGTCATGTCGATCGTCACATCGACGGTGCCGGTTTTCGCCGCGCGATCGAGCACCACGGTGCCGCTGCTCTTCTTGAACTTGCCGCGCCAGATCGAGACGCCGCCCATGTGATCGGCCTCGAAGCTCGGGGACGTGTGGGTCGGATCGAGCACGTAGGTGTCGGCGGCCATCGCGTTGAACGACAGCGCAGCGGCGAGCGCGCCCGCGGCGAGCAGGAAGGATTTTTTCAAGGTGGACTCCAGATTTCAGAAAGTGTCGTGGTACGGCGGTCGTGTGACATGCCGTCGTGCTTCGGTGCTGCGTATCGGGTGCTGCGTATCCGGTACTGCGTTCCGCGTTATTTCTTCGTGGAAACGAGGTGGAATTTGATGACGACTTCATCGGCGACGACCGAGGTGTCCTTCCACTCGCCGGTGCCGACGTCGAACTGCGTGCGCTTGATCGGCAGCGAGCCGTCGAAGGTTTGCGTCGCGCCCTGGCTCGCGATCACGACCGGCACCACGACGGTTTGCGACTTGCCCTTGATCGTGAGCTTGCCGGTCACCTTGTACTGGTTGCCGCCGGCCGGCGCGATCGCGCTCGATACGAAGGTCGCGTTCGGGAAGGCCGCGCTGTCGAACCATTCCTTGCCTTGCGCCTGCTTGTTGTAGTCGTCGGCGCCGAGGTCGTAGCTCGCGGTGTCGATCGACACGTTGGCGCTGCCCGCCGTCGGTTTGGCCGGATCGAAGTTCAGTTGCGCCGAGAACTTTTTGAACTTGCCGTCGACGGGCACGTTCATCTGTTTCGTCGTGGCAACGACGCTGCTTTTGGCGAGATCGACGTCGGCGTGCGCGAGGCCCGCGCCGAACAGGGAAAACGCGGCGAGGCCGGCGAGCGCGGCGCGCTGGGCGGCGTGATGGAAGTGGTGAAGGGTCGCTTTCATGGTGGTACGCATCCTATCCGAGTCGCGCGCGTTCATTGCATACCGCGCGGAATTAGATTGCCAACGGGTCGTAGTCAATCGGGTGCCGACGGGCTGGCCGAAGCCCGCGCGTCGCTGCTTCGTGTCGCTTCGTACCGTCATGCGCGCGTCTTCAGAAACGGCACCATGCGGGCGAGCAGGCCGTCTCGATCGATGAACTGATGCTTGAGCGCGGCGAGCACGTGCATGGCGACGAGCGCGAGCAGCGTGTAATTGAGCAGCACGTGGACCGTGCGCAGCGTCGCCTTCAGCGCCTGGTCGGGGCCGATGAAGGTCGGCAGCGGCACGAGGCCGAGATACACGACCGGAATGCCGGCCGCCGAGGTATAGAAGTAGCCGGACAGCGGAATCGCCAGCATCAGCAGATACAGCACGCCGTGCACGAGATGCGCGGCGGCCTTCTGCCAGCCGGGTGTCGCGTCGTCGAGCGCGGGCGCGCGGTGCGTAGCGCGCCAGAGCACGCGGAGCACCGCGAGCGCGAAGACGGTCACGCCGATCCACTTGTGCCACGAGAAGTACTTGAGCTTCGTGGGCGTAAAGCCGGGGATATCGGTCATGATCCAGCCGATATAGAAACCGCAGATGATCAGCGCCGCGATCAGCCAGTGCAGCGCGATGGCCGCGCCGTTGTAGCGGACGGCATCGGAAGGTCGAGTGGGCATCGTGTCGTGTCGGTTGCGCGCGAGGGATCGCGCATCAGTGCGGATAGTAGGGACACCCATGGAAACTGAATAGACGGGTGAGCGAAAACAGATTGTTGTCGCCGTGACGCTAATGGCTTTGAAAGACAGCTTTGAAAGCCTGGCGCGCCGGGCGAGGCGCTGTGGTAATTTGTGACCCCAACAAGCGGGTTGTATCAGGCAAAGCACAATCCGCGCAACCCTTCAGCCGGGCCGACTTCGTGAATTCCGTGTTTCTTTCGTGGGGTATTGCTGCGCTTGCCACCGCCGGTGTCATCGCGCGGCCGTTCAAATGGCCCGAGGCCGTGTGGGCCGTCGCCGGTGCGCTGCTGCTCGTGTTGCTCGGCCTGTTGCCCGTGTCGCTCGCCGTCGAGGCGATCGGCAAGGGCAGCGACGTCTATCTGTTCCTGTTCGGCATGATGCTGCTCTCGGAAGTCGGCCGCCGCGAGGGGCTGTTCGACTGGGTCGCGGTGCTCGCGGTCAACCATGCGCGCGGCTCGCCGCGCAAGCTGTTCGTGCTCGTGTACCTGGTCGGCGTCGTGATTACCGCGTTTCTTTCCAACGATGCGACCGCGGTCGTGCTCACGCCGGCCGTGTTCGCGGCCGCGAAGAAAGCGAAAACGCCGCCGTTGCCGCTGCTGTTCGTCTGCGCGTTCGTCGCCAATGCGGCGAGCTTCGTGCTGCCGATCTCGAATCCGGCCAATATCGTGCTCTACGGCAATCACACGCCGCCGCTCGGGCCGTGGATGCTGCGCTTCACGCTGCCGTCGCTGCTGTCGATCGGCGCGACCTTCGTGATGCTGCGCTGGACCCAGCGCGAGGCGCTGGCCGGCGTCTGCGCGGCGAATCTCGAGGCGGTGATGCTGTCGGCGAGCGGGCGCGTCGCGCTCGCGGGCATCGCGGTGACGGCGGCCGCGTTGCTGACGGTCTCCGCGTACGACATCCCGCTCGGCATGCCGACCGCGATCCTCGGCACGCTGACCGCGCTCGTCGTGCTTATCAAGGAGCGCAAATCGCCGCTGCCGATGATCCGCGAAATCTCGTGGAGCGTGCTGCCGCTCGTCGCCGCACTGTTCGTGCTCGTCGAGATGCTCGATCACACGGGCGTGATTGCGACGCTCGCGGCCGCGTTGCGGCGCGCGACCGAACACAACGAAATGGCCGCGGCGGGCTGGGCCGGCGCAATCGTCGCGTTCGGCAGCAACCTGATGAACAACCTGCCCGCCGGCCTGATCGCGAGTTCGACGGTGTTGCAGGCGCACAGCCCCGAGCGCGTGATCGATGCGCTGCTGATCGGCGTCGACCTCGGGCCGAACCTGTCGATTACCGGTTCGCTCGCCACGATCCTCTGGCTCAACGCGATTCGCCGCGAAGGCGAAGACGTGAGCTTCGCGAAGTTCCTCAAGGCCGGCGTGTTCGTGATGGTGCCGGCACTCGTGCTGGCGCTCGGCGCGCGGATTCTAACGGCTTAAGCGTCGGGGACGAGCGTGTTTGGAGGTTCATAGCCGAGGCCGCGAGGCCGCCGCGTTTTGGCGCCGGCCAGGTTCCGTGTCGCGCCGACCGAGCGCAGCGTCGCTTCGAGTTGCGCGAGACGTTGGCGTTGCGTCGGCAGCATCGTCGACGAACGGGTCAGCGCATGCAGCCGTTGATGCCAGTACGACAGCGGAAAACGGTCGCGCGTGGAAATCAGGCTGAAGACGATTTCGAGGTGAGCGATTTCTTTATCGATATCCTGGTAACTCATCTGAGGGTTCCGGAAGAAATGGGTGGTTAGCCCCGCGCGAACCGGCGTTACGTAGCAAACTTCGTTCCTGCCCGCGCGCAGGGCTTCCCGCCCATTGCGGCAACGGCAAGCGCGCCCGGCAGCAGGTGTCGGCGCGGCAGGCGTGACGGTAGAAAGTGCAAAGCGCTGCAAGCTTTACGTGTAGCGCTGAATACATCGTGCGAACCGTCCTGCTGGCGCTGTCTTCCCTGCGTTCGGACAGCGGGAATTCACGAGGCGTGGGCGCCTGACGCATGTCCTATGCTGGTTCAACGGCGCCGGTTGCGGCCGGGGCGGGGTCGCCGAGGTCGCAGCGGTCGCGCAGGGCGCGAGCCGGCGCCCGCTACGAGGAGCTTGCGCATGGAACGCCCCGCCAGAATCATCGTGCTCGACGACGAAGCCGAACTGCGCAACATGCTGCTGCGCTTTCTGCGCGGCCACGGCTTCGACGTGCGCGCCGCCGAAGACAGCAAGCGGCTGTACCGCTATCTCGAACGCGAGCCGTTCGATCTGCTCGTACTCGATCTGATGATCGGCGAAGAGGACGGCCTCGAAATCTGCGCGAAGCTGCGCGCGCAAGGCGAGACGCTGCCGATCCTGATGCTGACCGCGAAGGGCGATCCGCTCGACCGCGTGACCGGCCTCGAAACCGGCGCCGACGATTACCTCGCGAAACCGTTCTTGCCGCGCGAACTGGTCGCGCGCATCAACGCGCTGCTGCGGCGCCAGAAGATGGCCGCGGGCGATGTTACCGTGACCTCGCAGCGTGTGCGTTTCGGCGACTTCACGCTCGACGTCGGCAAGCAGGAACTGCGGCGCGCGGGCGAACCGCTCGAGATTCATTCGGCGCAGATGCTGCTGCTCGTCGCGCTCGCGTCGTCGCCGAATCGTGCCGTGAGCCGCGACAATCTGCTCGCGCGCGCCCGCGGGCGCGACCATGACGCGCTCGATCGCAGCATCGACGTGCAGGTGCTGCGGCTGCGGCAGATCGTCGAGGACGATCCGGCCAAGCCGCGTTTCATCCGCACCGTGTGGGGCGTCGGCTACATGCTCGCCGCCGACGTCGAACCATGACGCGCGCGCTCTGGCAGCGGGCGCTGCCGAGGACGCTGCTCGCGCGCAACATCGCCTTGCTGATCGCACTCGTGATGCTGAGCCAGGTTTGCTCGATCGGCGTGCTGCTGCATTACGTGCAGCGGCCGCGCGTCGAGCGCGCGGCGGCCGTGTTCGCCACCTACGTGACGACGCTCGACAGCCTGCTCGCGGCCACGCCGCCGGCCGCGCGCGCCGTGCTGAGCGCGCGCCTCGACGCGCGCGAGCAGTTGCCGCCCGAGGCCGACGCCGCGCCGCGGCCGAGTCTCATGCGCGCATATCGCAACTATCAGCGCGGCGTGTTTCTCGACAGTCTGCGCAAGCATCTGCCCGCCGACATGCCTGCGCGCTGGCAGACCGAGGGCGCGCAGCGCTTGTGGATTCGCATGCATGCACCGGTGGGCGGGGCGGGCGGTTCTTCTTTGGCCGATGCTGCGGGCCATGTTTCGGGCCATACCTCGGGTGATGCTTCGAGCCATGCATCGGACCATGTTTCCGGCAGGATGCCGGCCGCCCCGTACTGGATCGCGTTGCCGATTCCCGAGGACGCGCAGGGCAGCGGGCTCGAAGCGGCGATCCTGCTGTCGCTCGGCCTCGGCGTGCTGGCGGCGCTGGCCGGCTATGCGATCCAGCTGCATCTGAACGAGCCGTTGCGCGAACTGACGCGGGCCGCGCGCCGCGTCAGCGCCGGTGAAACGCCCGCGCCGTTGCCGACCGACGGCCCCAGCGAAATCGCCGCAGTGGGCAGCGCTTTCAATCAGATGACGCGGGCGTTACAGGAAGCCGAGGCGACCCGCGCGCTGATGCTCGCGGGCATCTCGCACGACATTCGCACGCCGCTCACGAAGCTGCGTCTTTCGATGGCCATGGCGATGCCGCAAGGCGGCGACAGCAGCTTCGTGATCGCGGCCGAGTCGTATCTGGACCAGATCGAGACGATCCTGCAGCAGTTCATGGACTACGCGGGCAGCGGCGAGCGCGAGGAAGCGCAAGCCGGCGATCTGAACGCGCTGATCGAACGGCTCGCCGGCGATTTCGCCGGGCTCGGGCACGCGTTCGAGTTGTCGCTCGGGACGCTGCCGGCCATCGCCTATCGTCCGATCGGCATGATGCGGCTCCTGATGAACCTGATGCAGAACGCCATCGTCTACGGCGGCTCGGGGCTCGCGGTGCGTACGTGGGCGACCCGGGACGCGCTGACGGTCGCGGTCGGCGATCGGGGCAAGGGTTTGTCGGCGGCGGAACTGGAGAAGCTCAAGGCGCCGTTCCAGCGCGGCCGCAATGCGCGTGCGCACAGCGGCGGTACGGGGCTGGGGCTGTCGATTGTCGAGCGGATCGCGCGGCTGCATGGCGGCAGTCTGCAGTTTCATGCGCGCGAAGGCGGCGGGCTCGAAGTATGGGTCGTGTTGCCGGTGGCGCGTGCGTGACGCAGCGGCCGTGCCGTCACGTCACGCTGCTACGCCGCGCCGAGAGGGGCGATGAGTTTCGCGCGGCTTGCCGGAGCCGCGCGGCTCACTTGCGGTCGAGCCACGCGTCGATGCCGACGCGAAACGCGACACCGGCGATGACCGGCACGGTCAGCATCAGGATGATGCCGAAGTTCGGAATCTCGTCGCCGTACATGATCGGGTTGTAGAGCACGACACCCGACACGATCGCGAACGTTACCAGGCCGATGGCGACCATCAGGAGATTGCGCGCGGTCAGGGACAGCGGCTTGTGCTTCGCCTCGTTCGGCGGGGTGCTCGAGCCGGAAGCTTTGTCGTGTTGGGCAGACATGATGGTTCTCGCGACGAAAAATGCGGCTTAAGGAGCGGTCACGGCGGTCACGGCGATCACGACGCTGGCGCGTCGCCGCTGCGTGGCGTCCTGGGCCGGAGCGGGACGCGTTCGGCATCATACCCGCGCGCGCGTTGCCGATACAGATCGCGCCGTACCGGCAGGGCAAAGCGCGAGTGCTCCTGACATCAATATAAGCCGCATTGCCGCCGGCGGTACGAGGAAAAGCGCGTGAACGCGGTGCGCCGCGCAGCAAGGCTGCGTGCGGATCGATCAGCCGCGCTGCGTTTCGCTTCGTTTTGCAGCCGCGCAGACTTTATGCGTCGGCTGCCGACGCTTCCGGTGCTTCCGACAGGGCGACCTGCCCGGTCAATTCGAGCTCGTCGAGAAGCCGCGCGATGAGGCCCGAGCGCCGCCATTGCAGCCATTTGAGGTAGCAGGTCTGCGACGGCGGAAACGTCGCCGGCAAACGGTGCCATTTTTCGTTGCGCGTCATGATCCACAGGATCGCGTTCACGATTTCGCGCGGCGGGCGCGACGGTCGTCCGGAACGCTTCTTCGGCTCCTGCTGGAACAGGTGGCTGATACGCGCCCACGCGTCATCGGAAAGAGGAAGATCTAGCATGCCGTCCAACGTTCAACTGACAGGTCGTCTCGATCTTACGGTTTGGCGCGTTGCTTCCAGTGCTGGATTTGGCTGCGGTTTTACCCGTTGAACGGCGAATTGCTTTGCCGCCGATGATGGTAGCGTTGCCGCATGCGGGTCATGGCCCTTTGCATGGGGTGATTCACGGCGCTTCAATTGCGTCGCTTCAAGGGTGTGTTTGACCGCGCGCTTAACTGCGCACTTAACCGCGCGTCAATTGCACGAATGCATGCCGCTGACCCAGATGCATTGATGCCGGGACCAGTGGCTCTCGTCGCTGAGACCGGCTGCGGAGGGCATGCCGAGTCCCTGCTGGACGGGCCTGAAATGCAGAACCATTCTGCCGACCCGATGATTGGCCGGCGCGGGGTGCAGCGCGGGCGTCGCTCCGATCGAGCGATCGACTGCGTGGTCCCATGCGGCGTTGCCGCTGCTGCCGAGCCGCTGGATCGTGCTGATCTCGCCGTTCGGGGCCACCCGCACTTCGACGAGCGCTTCGGGGTTGTCGCGCACCTGATCGCTCGGGGCATGCAGATTGGCGCCGATGGCGCAGCCGACATAGCGCGACCACTGCGACTCGTTGAGACTGTCCGGCGCGGGGGGCGGCATGCCGGCCGGCGCGAGTATCGCGAGACAATGATCGAGCACCTGCTGCGCGGGGCGGACGGGGAGGTTGTCCGCCGCGCTCGGCGGGTCGTTCGCGCAGCCTGCGAGCAGCGCGCACGCCAGGAAGCAAGCGATCAATCGTCCGTTGTTTTTCATGGTCGAATCCCCGGCGCCAGAACGCCACGATTCTAGCGGGTCCGGGAATTCGCGCAATGCGTGCCGGATGCCCGGGGCGCGCCCCGGGTTGCAACCCGGGCCATGACTCAGGCCGCAACCCAGGTCGCAAACCCGGCCGGCGCCTGCCGCGGGTCGACGCGTCGTTCGCTCTTCGTTCGTTCGTTCTTCGCCCGCTCCTGGCCTATACCCGCAGCCCCCGGGTCTTCAACCGGTAGACGAGCTGCGGACGCGTAATCCCGAGCGTGCGCGCGGCCGCCGACAGATTGCCCTGCGCGCGCTGCACCGCGCTTTTCAGCAGCGCGGTTTCGATATCGTCGAGCGAAGTCGGCTCGATCTCGCCGCTCGCGCCCATCAGCAGGTCATTCACTTTTCTGACGACGCGTTCGACCTCGCCATCGGCGGCCGCTTTCTGATCGAGCAACGAGTCCGAGGGCATCAACGAGCCGTTGATGCCGAGGCCGAACATCTGCGCGTCGATCGTTTCGCCGCTCGTGAACAGATGGCCGATGTCGATCGCGCCGCCGTCGGGCGCGAGAATCACGCCGCGCTCGACGAGGTTCTCCATCTCGCGGATATTGCCGGGCCAGCCGTAGCTCAGCAGCGCGTCGAGCGCGCGGCCCGTGAAGCCGGTCACGTCGCGCGCATGACGTTCGCGATACTTGTGCAGCATGTGATTGAGCAGCACGGGTAAGTCCTCGCGCCGCTCGCGCAGCGACGGCACGCGAATCGGAAACACGTTGAGGCGGAAATACAGGTCTTCCCGGAAGCGGCCCGCGCGAATCTCGTCCTTCAGATCGAGGTTCGTGGCCGCGATCACGCGCACGTTGACGCGGCGCGTCTGCGTATCGCCAACCCGTTCGATCTCGCCTTCCTGCAGCGCGCGCAGCAGCTTGCCCTGCGCGGTCAGGCTCAGAATGCCGATCTCGTCGAGAAACAGCGTGCCGCCGTCGGCGCGCTCGAAGCGGCCGGGCCGGCTTTGCGTCGCATCGGTGAAGCCGCCGCGCTCGACGCCGAACAGTTCCGACTCGACCAGCGCTTCCGGAATCGCCGCGCAGTTGACCGCGACGAACGGGCCGTTGCCGCAGCCGCTGATCCGATGCAGCGTGCGCGCGCACACTTCCTTGCCGACGCCGCTCTCGCCGAGAAACAGCACGGTCGCGCGCGTGTTCGCGACGCGCCGGATCATATGGCAGACCGCGTTGAAGCCGGGCGATGCGCCGACCATGTTGTCGTCGTCGAATGCGGTGGGCGTGGGTGGGCGCGTGTCGCCGAACATGGCGAGGTTCGCATTGCCCTTCGCTTCGCGCCGCGCGTCATGTTGCGTGTCGTGCGGCATGTCGCGTTGTATGTCACGTTTCGCCGCGCCCGCCGACAGCCCCTGCGTGAACGACTGCGCCTGCATGAAACGCAGATCGTCCGCGGCTTCGTCGCCCCATTCCTCGACCGGCTTGCCGACGATCCGGCATTGCGGTTGTCCGAGCGCGCGGCACTCGACCTCGCGATAGACGATCGGACGCCCCATGAATACGCTCGTATAGCCGGACGCATAACCGATCTGCGTCCAGCAGACCGGCTCCGCACCGATGCCGTAGGTGCGGATATGCTCCTCGTCTTCCGCGCAGTTCTTCCAGACGAATTCGCCGTAGTACTGACCTTTTTCGACATCGAGTTCGAGCCGCACCGGCTCGACCACGGTTACGCCTTCGAGCATATGCAGCTGCGGGCCGACCGCGAACATCTCGGTGATCGAGCTGTCGGGGCGAGCCTTGCGCGCGAGTTCCGCGTCGCGCGCGCCCGAGTTGTAGCCCATGCGCGTGAGCAGGCCGCGCGCCGCGTCGAGGCCGAGACTGTCGATCAGCTCGCGCCGCATCGCGCCGACCGAGCCCGCATGCACGAGCAGCATGCGCTGATCGCCGAGCCAGATGCGCCCGTCGCCTGGCGAGAAGTGCAGGCGCGACATGAGATCCGCGATATCGGGATAGCGCAGGCTGTCCACGCAGGCGCCTTTCGGCGAGACCATCGACATGTGCGGATGCTCCGCGGACTTGATTCGGGTGACCATCGCAATTCTTCTCCAACGACTGCATGAGTTTTTCGCCGGCAGGCGCCGGCCGTCAGTATGCAATGCCGCGCGCATGGCTGCATCGAGAATCGCAGGCCGGTAGCCCCGGGTGTTCCCGTATGCCGATTTGATCGGCTTTATCACGCTCGCAACGGGGCGATTTCGATCATTTGATCTAACGCCACGCGGCGCACGGCGCTTGCCGACTTCGTCCCGGAAATTTTTTTCGCGCGTTTTTCCCTTGATTCATAAGGGATTGTGCGCCTTTCGCCGCGCGCCGGGCGGCTTTCCAGCACGCGTTGGCATGGCCATTGCATGAATAGGCGCGCTGCTATGCATTTTGACGAAAGCGTGCAGTGAAGCACAACGCAGAACCATGAGGAGAGAGCGATGCCCCTGCATCACCCCCCGGCCGAACCCGTGCCGCGAGATTTCGACGTGACGCGGCGCTATGTCCGCGTCCGGGAACGTCGCGACGACGGTTTCGTCGAGTTCGATTTTTCGATCGGCGATCCGGGCCTGAGCGTCGAACTCGTGATGAGCGCACCGGACTACGAGTCCTTTTGCGCGACCCATCGCGTGTTCCATCTGAGCGACGACGAAGCCGAGGCGCTGGACCTCGAACAGCTCAAGTGGCGCTACGGACAGCCGGGTCTTGCCGAATGACGCGCGGGCAAGGGCCCGCGCGTTGCAACAGACAATGAACAAAGGAGATTGCTCCATGCAGATCGACATCAAAACATCCTCGGTCCAGCAGATCCGACAGACCTTCTCGCATGTCGCGAGACGGCTCGGCGCGGACAAGCCGGCTTCGCGCTACCAGGAAGCGACGCTGGAATTGCAGCCCGAAACCAACTTTCACTACCGGCCGCTGTGGGAACCCGGCCTTGCGCTCTACGACAAGGGCCGCACCGCGATCGTGATGAACGACTGGTACGCGTTCAAGGACCCGCGTCAGTACTACTACGGCGCCTATACGATCGCGCGGGCGCGGCAGCAGGACACGATGGAAAAGAACATCGAGTTCGTGACGCGCCGCCGGCTTTTCAGCGATCTGCCCGACGACGCGAAAGCGCGTATCGCCGCCTTGATGGTGCCGCTGCGCCACGTCGAATGGGCCGCCAATACGAATAACTGCTTCGTGACCGGCTACGGCTGGGGCACGGCGATCACGCAGGCGACGATGTTCCATTCGATGGACCGGCTCGGTATCGCGCAGTACCTCTCGCGTATCGGTCTGCTGCTCGACGGCAATGCGGGCACCTCGCTTGTCGAGGGCAAACAGCGGTGGCTCGACGATCCGATGTGGCAAGGCCTGCGCCGCGTGGCCGAGGACACGATGGTCGTGAAGGACTGGTTCGAGACCTATGTCGCGCAGAACGTCGTGCTCGACGGCTTGCTGTATCCGCTCGTGTATCGCCATATCGACGCGCGTCTGTCGCGCGAATACGGCGCGGCGCTCGGCATGCTGAACGAGTTCGCGAGCGCATGGTTCGACGAGACGAGCCGCTGGGTCGATGCGACGTTGAAGACCGCAGCGTCGGAGTCCGCGGAAAACGCCGCGCTGCTCGGCCAGTGGGTCGCGAAGTGGCAAGCGCGTGTGCTCGATGCCTTGCGGCCGCTCGCGCTCGAAGCACTGGGCGGCGAAGCCGCCGATGCCGCCTTGCGCGAGATCGCCGAGGCATTCGATGCGCGCGTGCGCAAGCAGGGCGTGCCGCTCGCGGCGCAACAACCGGCCCAGGAGACCCAGCATGGCTGATTCCGTCTTTATCGCGTTTCAGACCAACGACGATTCGCGTCCGATCATCGAGGCGATCGAAGCGGACAACCCGCATGCGGTGGTCAACGCGTTTCCGGCGATGGTCAAGATCGACGCGGTCGGCCGGCTCGTAATCCGGCGCGAGTCGATCGAGGAGCGCATCGGCCGCGCATTCGATCTGCGCGAGTTGCAACTCAATCTGATCTCGCTCGGCGGCAATATCGACGAGACCGACGACGAATTCATTCTTGAATGGAAGGCCTGAACGGGCACGATGAATCGCATCGGAGTCAGCGCTGAAGCGCTGGCTCCGATCGATATGGGAGATACACGATGAGCACCACGAACGCAGCACCGAAAAAACTGAGCATCAAGGAAAACTACGCGATGCTGACGCGCGGCCTCGGCTGGGAGACCACCTATCAGCCGATGGATGAAATTTTTCCGTACGACCGCTTCGAAGGCATCAAGGTCCACGACTGGGACAAATGGGAAGACCCGTTCCGTCTGACCATGGACGCCTACTGGAAGTATCAGGGCGAAAAGGAACGCAAGCTCTACGCGATCATCGACGCGTTCCAGCAGAACAACGGCCAGTTCAACGTGACCGACCCGCGTTATATCAATGCGCTGAAGCTGTTTCTGACCGGCGTGAGTCCGCTCGAATATGCCGCGCACCGCGGCTTCGCGCTGGCCGGGCGCAATTTCCGCGGCGCCGGCGCGCGGATTGCCTGCCAGATGCAGGCCATCGACGAATTGCGCCACGCGCAGACGCAGGTCCACACGATCAGCCACTACAACAAGTTCTTCAACGGCTTCCACGACTTCAAGCACATGCACGACCGGGTCTGGTATCTGTCGGTGCCGAAGTCGTATTTCGAAGACGCGATGAGTGCCGGCCCATTCGAGTTCGTCACCGCGATCTCGTTCTCGTTCGAATACGTGCTGACCAATCTGCTGTTCATGCCGTTCATGTCGGGCGCCGCATTCAACGGCGACATGGCGACGGTCACGTTCGGCTTTTCCGCGCAATCGGACGAGTCGCGCCATATGACGCTCGGCCTCGAAGTCGTGAAGTTCCTGCTCGAACAGGACCCGGGCAACGTGCCGATCATCCAGAAGTGGGTCGACAAATGGTTCTGGCGCGGCTACCGCCTGCTCACGCTCGTCGCGATGATGATGGACTACATGCTGCCCAAGCGCATCATGTCGTGGCAGGAAGCGTGGGAAACCTACTTCGAGAAGAACGGCGGCGCGCTGTTCCATGATCTCGAACGCTACGGCATTCGCATGCCGAAGTATCACGAGGTCGCGGCCAAGGAAAAGGACCGCATTTCGCACGAGGCGTGGGGCATTTTCTACAACTACACGCATGCGGCGGCGATGCATACGTGGATTCCGTCCGACGACGAAATGGCGTGGCTCGCCGAAAAATATCCGGCCACCTTCGACAAACTCTACCGGCCGCGTTTCGAGTACTGGCGCGAGCAGCAGAAACAGGGCAAGCGCTTCTACAACAACACGCTGCCGATGCTGTGCCAGATCTGCCAGATTCCGATGGCCTTCACCGAGCCCGACGATCCGACCAAGATCTGCTACCGCGAAAGCGACTATCTCGGCAACAAGTACCACTTCTGCTCGGACGGCTGCAAGGACATCTTCGACAACGAGCCGGAGAAATACGTGCAGGCGTGGTTGCCCGTGCATCAGATCTACCAGGGCAACTGTTTCGAGCCGGACGCGGACCCGAGCGCGGCCGACTTCAATCCGCTTGCCGAAGTACTGCGCTACTACCACATCAACGTCGGCGAGGACGGCCACGAGTTCGAGGATTCGCCCGACCGGAAGAACTGGCTGCGCTGGACCGGCAAGCCGAGTCACGGCGGCGAGGAAACCGCGGAAAGCGCCGCGGCGAATGCGCAGGACACAGCGGCCGCGCAGGCCGCGTGACGCTGGCCCGCGCCGATTGAATCAGAAGGAGATACACCATGTCAGTTATTGCGCTCAATGAAGGCTACCAGGGCGAAGTGAAAGACCGTGAGGAAAACTTTCACGGCAACCGGCTGCTGTTTATCGGCTGGGAAGATCATTTGATGTTCTGTGCACCGCATTGCATTCCGGTGCCGCCGTCGATGACGTTCGCGACGCTCGCGAACGACGTGCTGCCGGGCATCTACTCGGCGCATCCCGACTGGGAGAAGGTCAAGCTCGACGAAATCGAATGGTTCAGCTCGAACCAGCGTTTCACGCCGGCGTTCGATCGCACGCTCGAAGAAAACGGCCTGCGCCACAAGTCGGTGATCCGCTTTCGCACGCCGGGCCTGACCGGTATTCACGGCTCGTGCAGCTAGGCCGAGGATTCCTGTAACGATGAAAGGGAGATGCTGACATGAGTTATCAGCTAACCATCGAGCCAATCGGTCACAGCATCGAGATTCGCGAAGACCAGACCATTCTCGACGCCTGCCTGCGCGCCGGGGTGTGGCTGCCGCATGCGTGCTGCCACGGTTTGTGCGCGACGTGCAAGGTGCAGGTTGTCGATGGCGAGATCGAGCACGGCAACGCGTCGCCGTTCGCGCTGATGGATTTCGAGCGCGACGAACGCAAGTGCCTCGCATGCTGCGCGACCGCGCAATCGGATCTGACGATCGAAGCCGATATCGACGAAGACCCGGACGCGCGCCACTATCCGGTGCAGGACTTTGCGGGCCGCGTGAAGGACAGCGTCGATCTGACGCCGACGATCAAAGGCATCTTTGTCGAACTGGACGGCGAGGGCATTGAGTTCCAGGCCGGGCAGTACGTGAACGTGCAGATTCCGGGGGAGGACATGCCGCGTGCGTTTTCGCTGGCCGGCAAGCCGGGATCGTCGACGCTGATCGAGTTGAACGTGCGGCGCGTGCCCGGCGGCAAGGGCACCGGCTATCTGCACGAAGCACTGAAGCCCGGCGACGAGCTGCGTTTTAGCGGACCGTTCGGGCGCTTCTTCGTACGCGCCTCGGACCCGCAACCGGTGATTCTGATTGCCGGCGGCTCGGGCTTATCGAGCCCGCGCTCGATGCTGCTCGATCTGCTGGAGCAGGGCGATACGCGGCCGATCACGCTCGTGTACGGCGCACGCGATCGCTTGGAGTTGTACTACCACGACGAGTTTCTCGATCTCGCCAAGCGCCACGCGAATTTCACTTACGTGCCGGCGCTCTCGAACGAGGCAGCCGGCAGCGCATGGGACGGCTATCGCGGCTTTGTCCACGAGGCGGCCAAGGCGCATTTCGCCGGCGATTTTCGCGGTCACAAGGCGTATCTGTGCGGGCCGCCCGTCATGATCGAAGCGTCGATCCGAGCCTTGATGCAAGGGCAACTGTTCGAACGCGACATCTATACGGAGAAGTTCCTCAGCAATGCGGACGGCGCGGAAGCGCTCGCGAAAAGCCCGCTGTTCAGATCGATATAGGCGCGTCGATCCGCGCAGGCTGGCGGCACGGCCATCCAGGATGGCCGTGCCTGTCCGGCAAGACAGAGGATGTTTGCACTATCGCCGCGTGCGTCGGGCACAAGGAGACATCAAAAACAAGGAGGCATCAAAAAGATCAGTATGACGTAGCAAAAATAAAAACTTCTGGAAAACCAGATAACTTGGAGACATTGGAGATCGAATGAAAAAGTCTATCTGTATGCTGGCGCTGGCGTCGGTCGCCACGGGCGCTTCCGCGCAAAGCAGCGTGAACCTGTTCGGCCTGATCGACGCAGGCGTCACCTACGTGAGCAACGAAGGAGGCAGCAAGAACTTCAAGTTCGACGACGGGATTTTCATGCCGAACCTGTTCGGCCTGCAGGGTAGCGAAGACCTCGGCGGCGGCAATCACGCGATATTCCGCCTCGTCAATCAGTTCTCGCTCGGCAGCGGGGCGATGATCGGCGGTGGAATTTTTGCCCGCGAAGCCTATGTGGGACTGCAGAACGACAGGTTCGGCAGCATCAAGCTCGGCAATCAGTACGATTTCATGGTGGACTCGCTATTCGGCAGCGTCGATACGGCGATGGACCTGGCCGGTCTCTATGGCGCTCGCAACGGTCCGTTCCAGAAGCTGGCGATTCCGGACAATCCCACCGGTGCATTCGACTGGGACAGGGTCGCGGGCAGCAATCGCGTGGCTAACTCGGTGAAGTATACGAGCGCGAATCTGGGCGGATTCACCGGTGGAGCGATGTATGGATTCGGCAACGTTGCCGGCTCTATCGGCGCCAACAACACGGTCAGCGCGGGACTGAACTATGCCCATGGACCGTTCGCGATCGGCGCCGCGTACACCAACGAGAAGTACGGGCCCGTAGGCGGCGTGGCCGGAACGAGTGTGCGGAACTGGGGCGTCGGGACTCGCTATGTCTTCGGCGCTTTCACGACCAAGGTGCTGTTCACGACCGTGCGTAATTCCATCAACGGCGGCGGCATCTGGATGGGGCAGGCGGGTGGCGTGTACCAGATCACGCCTGCGTTATCGCTCGGCGCAAGCTATGCCTATATGAAGGGTAATGCGGAGCTTGACGACAATCATGCGCATCAGGTGTCCGCGGCGCTGCAATATTCGCTTTCCAAACGCACGCTCGTTTACGTCGCCGGGGTTTATCAGCGCGCCAATAGCGGCGCGAACGCACAGATCAACGGCGTGCTCGATCCGAACGGCGCTTCCAGCGGCGCCACGCAGGCGCTGGCCCGGATCGGCATCAACACCAAGTTCTGAGCCCGTGAGCGTGAGCGGCCGGGTTCAATCCCGACCGCTCACCCTGGCGCACATCCCTCAACGCCATCAATTCGACAGCGACAGATACTGCGACGTGAGCGGCGTCGGCGGGAACGGCTGCAAGCCCGTCTGCTTGCTGAAGCTGTAGCGCACGTAGACGGCCGCAAGCCACTCGCGATATTCATAAGCATTACCGAGCGAAGCGGTGGCTCCGAACGCGAGCTGTGGCGCGAGCTGATATTCGCCCACCGCGCTGATCGAATACGACACGCCGGTCTTGCTCTGGCCCGGGTAGACCGCGTTGCTGTCGAGGTTGCCGAGCGAGTTCGCGAACGCGGCCGCCGTGGCCTGGCGGGTCGGGTCGGTCGGGAAGTAGTTCGACGCGTCCTGGCGATAGTGCTGCACGCCGATCGAGCCCTTCACGTCGTAGGTGAACAGTCCTTCGCGGCCGGTCCATTCGACCGGCAGATTCAGGATCACGTACTGCTGCGGACTGAAGTAGCCGCCCTGGCCGTACGTGAAGTACGACAGGTTGCGGTTGTAGCCCATCAGCGTCGTGTTCACGCCGACCGTGAGCGTCTGGTCCGCGTCCTTCAGCAGGCGGGTATATACGCCGCCGCCGCCCTTGATCGCGTTGTTGCTCGGCACGTTGTTGCCGCTGTAGTACTGGTAGCCTGCGTTCACGTAGAGGCCGCTCGTGCCGTCGTCCCAGGCGAGGGCGGCGCGCCCGCCGGTCGAGGTGACGCCGCCCCATTCGAGGCCCGCGCCCGAATCGCGCGCGCCCGCGTAGGACAGCAGGCTGTCGGTCACCGCGCGCCGCGCGACGGCGAGCGAGTACGAGACCTTGTCGGTGATGCCGCCGTTGTACTGCGCGCCGCCGACGATGTTGGTCTCGCGGAAGCCGATCGGCGTCACGCCGATATCG
>Ga0154001_1000024_pt1 | contig 38237 bp, 28 predicted proteins | sample TSNJ085MetaG_FD_104699 | JGI IMG/M metagenome (GOLD analysis project Ga0154001, IMG submission 104699) | Attine ant fungus gardens microbial communities from New Jersey, USA - TSNJ085 MetaG | ecosystem: Host-associated > Fungi > Mycelium > Unclassified | place: USA: New Jersey, Wharton State...
CGCCGAACAGGCCGGTCTTGAACTCGTCGCTGCGAAACCGCGCGCGGATTTTCTCGGCGTCGTCGACGGCCAGCAGATAGGCTTCGCGCGCATGCGGCTTGTCGTTGAGCGCGAGATCGGCGCGGCCGATGCCTTCGTGAGCCCACAGGCGGTCGTAGTTCGCGTCGCCGGAATTGCCGCTTTGGCCCAGCAGCGCTTCGAACGCGCGTCGTGCATCCTCGGGCTTGCCTTCGGCAAGCAGCAGATTGCCTTCGATACGCTGATACTCGGGGGCAAGTTCCGCCGTGGCCGGCGCGCCGATCGCGTCGAAGGTCTGGCGCGCGCCGGCCGTGTCGCCGGCGGCAAGCTGCGCGTTGATCACCGACATCAGCACGAGCGGCTTGTAGCGCGGCGACGCGGTCGCCAGCGCATCGTTGTAGGCGGCCAGCGCCTCGCGGGGTTTGCCCCGGCGCAACGCGACGTCGCCGAGTACCTTGTCGGCCGGCGCGTAGACCTGCTCGGGCGCCTTCGGCGTCGAGGCGAGCGCCTCGCGGGCGTAGCGTTCGGCGTTGTCGAGATCGCCGGCATAGCTGTAGGCGATCGCGAGATCGCGCTTGGAGAGGGCCGCGAGGTCCGCGTTATTGGTCTGCCCGGCGACCACGAGCGCACGCGCGGCGGCGTCGACGCTGTCGCGGAAGTCGCCGCGCTCGGCCGCCGAAACGGACATGCTGCAATAGTCGTAGGCGGGAAGTTTGACGTGATCGCGCGAGAGCAGCAGACGCCCTTCGGCGGTCAATGTGTTGATCGTTTCGGCGTCGCGTTCGCGTTCCTCGGCCTGGCGAAAGCCGAACGATTCGGGGGCCAGCCCCGCGGCGCTGGCGGGCCGCGCCACCGCCGCGGACGCGCCGCCGGCCGCCTGCGCAGGAGGCGCCGCGCCCACCAGCAGCGCGCCGGCCACGAGCGCGCCCGTGAGCCACACCGTATCGATACCCCGGGTCAACGTCACGACAGCGCGCCGGCCGATACCGCGCACGACGCTGTGTGCCATCCCGCTTGATAAGCCTTGGCGCTCGTTCACTTTAACTTCCTGCAAGAAGGCAAAAGGAAGCGGCTGGGACGGAATGCGCGCACAACCCTCGTGTTGCGCGCCGCGATTTTTTGTTACTACCGTGTAAACGAATCATGCGCGCCGATTTTGAAACAGGGAGCGCGCGCCGCGAGCACCGCCCGGCGCGGTTCGCGCTCGTGCGCCGAGCCGTTTTCAAAAAGCGGCGCGCTGATTCGTCTTCAAGGTGGACGCGCCTGCGCGCGAGGGTGGCGCTCGCGTATGCCGGGCGCGGCCGTCGTCCACTCCAAAGAGCCGAAGCCGATGAGCAGCCCCGACGACAAAACCGTGATCGTGCAACGGCCACCCGCAGCGGACGGTCCGCCGGTCGCAGCCGAAAACGCGGACCCCGATCGTACCGTCGTCACCCGCCCTGCCGCGCAGAGCCCGAACGCGCAACATGCGCTCGCCGCCGGCACCCGGCTCGGCGAGTTCGAGATCGTCGAATTGATCGGCGAAGGTGGCTTCGGCATCGTCTATCTCGCCTACGATACCCAGCTCGGCCGCCACGTCGCGCTCAAGGAATACATTCCGGCCGCGCTGGCTTCGCGGGTCGGCGCGGCCGAGGTGTCGGTCAAGTCGGAGCGCCATGAGGAGACCTTTCGCGCCGGCCTGAAAAGCTTCATCAACGAGGCGCGGCTGCTCGCCCGCTTCGATCATCATTCGCTCGTCAAGGTGTACCGGTTCTGGGAAGCCAACGGCACCGCGTATATGGTGATGCCGTACTACGAAGGCATGACGCTGCGCGACGGCTTGCGCCGCCTGCCCGCGCCCCCCGACGAAGCCTGGCTGCGCGCGCTGCTTGCACCGCTGATCGAAGCGCTGGCGGTGCTGCATGCGGCGCAGTGCTATCACCGCGACATCGCGCCGGACAACATCATGCTGCTCAAGGGCAGCGGCCGCCCCGTGCTGCTCGACTTCGGCGCGGCGCGGCGGGTGATCGGCGACATGACCCAGGCCCTGACGGTGATCCTGAAGCCCGGCTATGCGCCCATCGAGCAATATGCCGAAGTGGCGGCGCTGAAACAGGGGCCGTGGACCGATGTGTATGCGCTCGCCGCGGTGGTCTATTTCGCGATCGAGGGCAAGACGCCGCCGCCCTCGGTCGGCCGGATGATGAGCGATACCTATGTGCCGCTCGCCACGACCGCGGCGGGCCGGTATAGCGAGCGGTTTTTGCGCGCGATCGACCACGCGCTCGCCGTGAGCCCCGAGCAGCGTCCGCAAAGCGTTCAGGCGCTCGCGAGCGAACTGGGCATTGCGATCGATACGTCCGATGCCGGGCAGGAGGCGCATGAGGACACCTCTCGCGCCCCCGTCGATGCGGCGGGCGCCGGCGCGCCAACGGTGCCGCCCGTCACCGTCGCGGCAAAGCGCAACGAGCCGGCGACGGCGGCCGTCACCGCGACTGGTGCCGACGGTCAACGGAAACGCGCGGGGCTGATCGCGGCGGGGGTGGTTGGCGTCGTTGCGCTGGCGGCGGTCGGCACCTGGTTCGCGACGCGCACGCCACCGGCCGCGAGTACTGCTGCGACCACTGCTGCAACCACGACAGCGACCACAACCGCGACGGCAACGGCAAGCACCGGGGCTCCCGGTGCAACGACGCCGAAGCCCGTCGACGCCGCGCCGACGACTCCGGCCGATATCGCTCAAAGTCCGGCGACCACGGCCCCCGCGCCGGTCATCGGGAGCACGCCTGCAACGCCCCCCGCCAGCGTCACGCCAACGCCTGCTGCACCTGCTGCGCCTACCGTTCCTGCCGAGTCGGCCGCATCGGCCGACACCCTCGCCCCCTACACGCCCGCCGGCGAGCTGGAGCGGATTGCGTCGCTGGCCGATCCCGCGATTCATGTCACCGCCACGCCGAGCAGCGCGACCGCCACGATCGGCAAGGATCATCTGCAATTCAGACTCGCCAGCAATCGGGCCGGTTATGTGTACGTCTTCATGGTCGATCCGGACGGGCAGTACCTGCTGCTGTTTCCAAACGGACTGGACCGCAACAACCGGATCGCCGCCGCTCAGACGCTCTCGCTGCCGCGCGCGAGCTGGCCGATGCTGGCGGGCAATCCGCCGGGGCCGAATCACTTCCTGACGCTGGTCTCGACGACGCCGCGCGATTTCTCCGACGGCGGACTGAAGCCCGCGGCACCGTTCCAGACCTTCCCCGACGGTGCCCAGCACGCAGCGGCCGCGCGCCGCAGCCCGAGCTACTCGCCGTTCGCGGGCAAGCCGCGCTGCCCGGCCGGCAGCGCGAATTGCACCGGCGAGTTCGGCGCCGCCACATTCACCATCGATGCCGTCAAGCCGTGAGGCTAGCCGCGCGCACGATGTTCGCGATGGCCCGAAGGAGGCCGCATGCAAAAGGTTCCGCTTCTTCTGCTTGCGCTGACCGCCACGCTCGCGGGTTGCGTCAGCAACAATCCTGCGACGAGCGTGGTCCTGGGGGCCACGAGTCATGCGGCGGTCTCGTCGTCGCCGGTCTCGCCGGTCGCAGCGGTATCGACAGGTGAGCAGGCGGCGACGGTATCGGCATCGTCCGCCGCGCAACCCGCGTTGACCGCACCGCCGCTCGCGCAACCTGTCGCGCCGCCGCCGCGCATGCCCGCTGCGGCGATGGCGCCGCCAACGGCACAGGCACAGGCAACGGCTGCGAGCCCGACCGGCGGCGCGGTCAGCGGCACTACTGGCACTACTGGCACTACTGGCACTACTGGCACTACTGGCACTACTGGCACTACTGGCACTACTGGCACTACTGGCACTACTGGCACTACTGGCACCACTGGCACCACAACCAGCGGCACCGCCAGCACACCACCCAAACCCGCCCTCGCCAGCGGCTTCGCCACGCGCCACGCGTACTACGAGCCGACCGCGTTCGGCGATCTGCCCGGCTGGGACACCGACGACGTCGCCGCATCCTGGGACGCGTTCCGCCGCAGTTGCCTCGTGCTCGGCGCGCGCAGCGGCTGGTCGGACCCATGCAATGCCGCGCGCGCGGTGGATGCGCGCAACGTCGCGGCCATCCGGCATTTCTTCGAAACGTATTTCAACGCCTATCAGATCCGCAATCCCGACCGCTCGGCCGACGGCACCATGACCGGCTACTACGAGCCCCTGCTCAACGGCAGCCCGCAGTACGGCGGCGCCTACGTCTATCCGCTCTACGGCACGCCGACCGACATGCTCTATCTCGACGCGCGGCGTTTGCCGGACCGCGCGCGCGGCAGCGTGAGCGCGGCGCGCATCGAGGGGCGCAACGTGATCCCGCTCGGCGATGCAACCGGCACGACAAGCGGCGGCAACCCGAAAGGCGTCTATACGCTCGACCTGCGCGACAGCGTGCCGGATATCCGCGACAAGAAGATCCGCCTGCGGCTCGACGGCGAGCGCATCGTGCCGTACTACACCCGAGCCGAGATCGAGCGCGGCGCCTTGAAGGCGCCGGTCCTCGCCTATGTCGACGATCCGGTGATGCTGTATTCGATGCAGTTGCAAGGCGCGGGCAAGGTCCGCATGAGCGACGGCTCGATCCGCCGCTTTGCCTATGCCGAACAGAACGGCCGACCGTTTCTGCCGCCGCTCGCGCACAACGGCAACGCGGCGGCCGGCGCGCGCAAGCTCGTGGTGCGCGGCATGGAGATGCAGGTCGACGTCGGCGACGACGACGCGCCGGCCGCGGGCAACGACGGCGACGCAGCGCCCACCACCGCCGATGACGACGAACCCTCGTCGCCGCTGCTGCGCGGCTTCACACTGGCGACGAGCACGCCGTCGAGCGCGGGCACGATCACGCCGGCCATCGCGGACACCGCCGGCGCGCACAAGCCGGGCAATGCGGCAAGCGCCGCAATCGGTGCAACCGGCGCGCATGACGCGAACGCAACGCGGCCTCGCCCCGTGTTCGCGATCACCGATCCGAGCTATGTGTTCTTCCGCGCGATTCCGGATTCGCCGAATGGTCCGCTGGGCGCGTTGGGCGTGCCGCTGTCGGCGGGACGCTCGGTGGCCGTCGATCCGCGCACCACGCCGCTCGGCGCGCCGGTGTTCGTCTCCACGCGCGACGACCCCGCGGCGCCCGGCGCGGTCAACCGTCTGATGCTGGCGCAGGATTCGGGGGGCGCGATTCAGGGGGCCGTGCGGGCCGACTACTTCTACGGCTTCGGTCAAACCGCGCAGACGCAGGCAAGCCACACCAAGGAACGGCTGCGCATGTGGGTACTGCTGCCCAAAGGCCTGCACATCGCCGCGCAGGAGACCTCGCTGAAAACGCGCGGAGCCGGGCCTGCCGCATCGGATGCCGATTGCCTCGTCAGCGATCCCGTGCTCTGCGTGGACGACACGCCTTAGGCGTGTCGCGCAAAGCGGCGGCGGCTTCGCGTGCGTGGCCGCGGGTGGCCGCGCGTAGCCGCGGCTGATCGTGCAGTGCCCCGCATGATCGCGCCGGCCCCCGCGAGGCCGCCCGGCCAGCGCCGAACGCGGCGTGCCGCCCGTGCCCCAGCGAGCCTTAGCGTGCCGATGTCATAATCGCGCCAGCGCATTCCGCGCGCGGTCGCGCCCGTCCTCGCGCGCCGACCCGCGCGGCCCCCGTCAAACCCCACGCAGCGCCCGCGCTTTCGGCACGCCGGCGCGCGCATGGAAAGGCGGCCACGCCGCCTTATCAACCGCTTCCGGAGAAGATTTTGAGCGCCCTCGACAACCCCTTGCACGATCAGGAAATCGGCTCGGCCGACGCGACCCAGGACACCACGCGCATCGACGACGTGCGCATCGGCGCGGTCCGTCCGCTGATCTCGCCCGCGCTGCTGCAGGACGAACTGCCGGTGCCGCCCGCGGTGCAGACGCTCGTCGAAAAGACCCGCGTGGAAATCGCCGATATTCTGCATGGCCGCGACGACCGGCTCGTGCTGATCGTCGGTCCCTGCTCGATTCACGATCACGACCAGGCGATCGAATACGCGCACAAGCTGAAGGCCGCCGCCGATCACTCCAAGGACGACCTGCTGATCGTGATGCGCGTGTACTTCGAAAAGCCGCGCACGACGGTCGGCTGGAAAGGCTATATCAACGATCCGCGTCTGGACGGCAGCTTCCGCATCAACGAAGGCCTGCGTCTCGCGCGGCAACTGCTGCTCGACATCAACGGGCTGGGGCTCGCCACCGCGACCGAATTCCTCGATCTGCTCAGCCCGCAGTACATCGCCGATCTGATCGCCTGGGGCGCGATCGGCGCGCGCACGACCGAGAGCCAGAGCCATCGGCAACTCGCTTCGGGGCTCAGCTGCCCGATCGGTTTCAAGAACGGCACCGACGGCGGCGTACAGATCGCCGCCGATGCGATCGTCGCGGCGCGCGCGAGCCACGCGTTCATGGGCATGACGAAAATGGGCATGGCCGCGATCTTCGAAACGCGCGGCAACGACGATGCGCACGTGATCCTGCGCGGCGGCAAGAAAGGACCGAACTACGACAGCGCGGCGGTCCAGGCGACCTGCGAGGCGCTCGGTTCAGCGGGTCTGCGCGAACAGGTGATGATCGACTGCTCGCATGCGAACTCGAACAAGTCGCATCTGCGTCAGATCGAGGTGGCGCAGGATATCGCGCGGCAGTTGTCGCAAGGCGAGCGCCGCATCATCGGCGTCATGCTGGAAAGTCATCTGGAAGAAGGCCGTCAGGACCTGAAGCCTGGCGTGCCGTTGCGTCACGGCGTGTCGATTACGGATGCCTGCGTGAGCTGGACGCAAACCGAGCCGGTGCTCGCGATACTCGCCGACGCCACCCGTCAGCGTCGCGCGGGCTGAGCCGCCGCGCGCCTGAAGCAGCCTGGCTTTCGCTGAAAGCCAGGCACACGCGCCACGCCAGCCGCCGGACCAACCTGCCTGTCGGGATTGCCGGGGTTGGGCAGCGCGTGATTCCTCACACCCGATGCCGCGCCTTTGTGCGCCTCACGGCACGCATGGCATGCTGGAGAGCGCAGCGCGCGTCCGGTGTGAAGCGCGTTCCATTACGACGCGTTGACGGCTTCCTTGAACGCCTTGCCCGCGGTGAACTTCACCGTCTTGGCGGCAGCGATCTGGATTTCCTCGCCCGTCGACGGGTTGCGACCCACGCGTGCTGCGCGCGCGCCGGTCGAGAAAGAACCGAAACCGACCAGTTGCACCGTATCGCCGCCCACCACGGCCTTGGTCACCGCTTCGACGATCGCGTCGATGGTCTGGCCGGTGGCCGCTTTGCTTTCGCCCGTCGCTGCGGCGACTGCGTCAATCAGTTCCTGTTTGTTCATAGCACTTCCCGTATGGTAATCATGGAACCGGCGCCCTTTCGAGGCGCCGGGACCGACACACTAACGCATAGCCCCACCTTCGCGCAAACCCTTGGTGTAAGGCTTGTATCGCCGACGCGGGGCACATTTAACGATTTCCCGGCGCAAAGTGCCATAAGAATCGCGGGCTTATGCGTGCCGGCCATTTCGGGCGCGCGCGCCGCGCATCACAATCCGTTGCAATTTCAGTGCTTTAGCGCGGACCCCGCGCGTATCGCGGGCCTCGCCGTCATGGCGGGGCGGTTCGCGGCGAGTGCGCTCCACACGTGCGCGATGCTCTGAAAATTTACTTTCGGCAAGCCATTAAAAATCGTGGCGACCGTGCGGCAAGGCCTTCCTGCGCTGTCTTGCCGCCGCCCTACGCGCTGCCGTATCGCGCTTTTTTTGATGCGCGGCCAACCCCGCATGTTGTGGCACTTTGAACATGACACGGCATAAACGACTGGTTTCGCTGCGATCTACGCTCATCATCCGGTAGTACTTACCGGCAAGAATGCGAGCCCGTCTTCGTTTTCCCGGCGTTTCTGCGTGGAGCCCGATGGCCCGTCCGCATCGGCGAGACGGCCCGCTCAAGTTTCGCAGCATCCCGCCGATATAGAAGCGGCGCGGGCCGCGCAAACGTCTTCGAGGGATGGGAATGGTTTGGCTAGCAAGGTTGAGAAAAGCGCTGTCGGTCGCGCAAGGCGATCCGGAAATCGTGCGCGCGCAGTTGCAGGCATTCAGCCGCCAGATACCGCTTCTGTACTTCATTCTGCTCGTCAACACGGCCTCGGTCGCGATCACGCATCTCGATAGCGCGCCGGCCCCGGTGTCGATCTACATGCCCGCGGCGCTCGGCCTGATGTGCATCGCGCGCTGCGTGCGCTGGTGGCGCGTGCGGCATCGCGCGCTGACCCCGGAGCAGGCCGTCGCCGAAATGCACAGCCTGACCTGGCTCGTCGGTCTGTTCGGCGTTGCGTTCTGCGCCTGGTCGCTGCTGCTGTTTCCGTACGGCACCGCCTTCGAGCGGGCCCAGGTCGCGTTCTATATGGCCACGACGCTGGTCGGCTGCGTGTTCTGTCTGATCCATCTGCGCGTACCGGCGCTGCTGCTGCTTTGCATCGTCATCCTGAGTTTCGCCGTCTTCTTCGTTCTGACGGGCTATCCGGTCTTTATGGCGATGGCGGTCGACATGACGCTCGTGGGCGTCGCGCTCGCGCTCGTCATTCAGCGCTACTGGCGCACCTTCGCCGACGCCGTGCATGCGCAGCGCGAATTGCAGGCGAGCCAGCAGAATACGCAGCGTCTGAGCGACGACAACTTCCGGCTCGCGAACATCGACAGCCTCACCGACCTGCCGAACCGGCGCAGCTTCTTCGCGTCGCTGCGCGAGATGTCGGAGCAGGCCTTCGCCACCGGCGGCAGCTTCAACGTCGGCCTCATCGATCTGGACGGCTTCAAGCAGGTCAACGATATCTACGGGCATTCGAGCGGCGATCTGGTGCTGCAGGAAGTCGGCGCGCGCCTGCTCGCGCTCGACGAACCGGGGCTGCTGTTCGCGCGCCTCGGCGGCGACGAATTCGGCGTGCTCGTGCAGTACAAGCTCTCGAACGACACGCTGATCGAGTTGGGGCAACGCATCTGCGATACGCTGAGCCAGCCGTATCAGGTCGCGGACAACGTCGCGGAACTGTCGGGCACGATCGGCTGGGCCGCGTTTCCCGAAGCGGGGTCGACGGTCGCGCAGGTGTTCGAGCGCGCCGACGCCGCGCTCTACGTCGGCAAGGAAAATCGCCGCGGCATGCCGGTGATTTTCTCGACCGAACACGAGACACGCATTCGCCGCCTGAGTCTCGTCACCCAGGAACTGCGTCACGCCGATCTCGACGCAGAGCTGTTCCTCGAATTCCAGCCGATTTACGATCTGCTCACGCTGCGGCCCATCGGGCTCGAAGCGCTCGGCCGCTGGCAGAACACGCGGCTCGGCATGGTCAGGCCCGAGGAGTTCATTCGGATTGCAGAGCGTACCGAACTGATTCTGTGCATCACCGAAGTGCTGCTGCGCCGGGCGCTCGCCGAAGTCGTGCACTGGCCGCCCGTGCTCTATCTGTCGTTCAACCTGTCGGCGGTCGATATCTCGACGTCGGCGCGCGCGCGGCGGCTCATCGATATCGTGCTGGACAGCGGCGTGCCGCCGCATCGCGTGACGTTCGAAATCACCGAGACCGCGTTGACGCGCGATTTCGAACAGGCGCGCAGCGCGCTCACGATGCTCAAGCAGGCCGGCTGCCGCGTTTCGCTCGACGATTTCGGCACCGGCTATTCGAGTCTCAGCTACGTGCACCGCCTGCCGTTCGATACGATCAAGATCGACCGCGGTTTCGTGAGCGACGTCGACTCGAACAGCGCATCGAAGAAGATCATCAAGTCCGTGATCGACCTGTGCCGCAATCTCGGCCTCGAATGCGTGGTCGAAGGACTCGAAACGCCGTTGCAGGCCGAGGTCGTCAAGGCGCTCGGCGCACGCGCGGTGCAGGGCTATCTGTTCAGCCTGCCGATGCGGGCGAGCGCGGTCGGCACCTATCTGCGCGCCGCGCTCGCGCAGGGTCACGCGGCGGAAGTGGAAGCGCAGGGCTAGCCGCGCGCCGCGACGTGCCCGCCATGCGGGCGGGGCAAGGTATGCTTGCGCGAGACGCGGTTGTCTGGCAGCGGGCCATGCTGTTGGGCCGTACTATCCATGCTATCGGGCCGCACTATCGAACCACGCGATCGGGTTGTACTACCGGGCTGCACTATCTGGTCGCACTTCGCAATACCGCACACGAGACATCACGCAGCACGCGCGCCGTCCGCGAGACGGCCGCTCCAGGGGGAACGCATCATGCCGCTTCGTTTGCCGCCGCTGCCCGCGCTTCGCTTTTTCGAAGCGGCCGGCCGGCTCCAAAGTTTCAAGCTCGCCGCGGCGGAGCTCAACGTCACGCCGAGCGCGATCAGTCACGGCATCGTCGGCCTCGAACAGGCGCTCGGCGTCGAGCTGTTCGTGCGCGAACCGCGCGGCATTTCGCTGACGGCGACGGGCGCCGATTATCTGTCGTACGTCTCCGAGGCGTTTTCGCTGATCGCAATCGGCACGCAGCGTCTGCCGAATCATCGCGCGGACCGCCCCATCGCGCTCAGTTGCGCGCCGACCTTCGCCGCACTCTGGCTATTGCCGCGTCTTGCCGGGTTTCGCGCGCGCTGGCCGAACGTCAGCGTGAGCGTGGATACGTCGCATCGTCAGGTGGGCTTTCCGGTGGACGGCTTCGATTTCGCGATTCGCATGAGCCGCGCGCCGGTTGCCGGCATGGCCTGGACGCGTCTGTTCGGCGAGCGTTTCGTGCCCGTGTGCAGCCCCGCCTATCGGCAAACGCTGCTCGACGAGCACGGCGCGGCGAGCCTGCAACACGCGACGCTGATTCACGTGAACGCCGCCAGCGAAGACTGGCAGGCGTGGCTCGACGCAACCGGCGCCGATGGCGTCGACGTGAGCGGCGGCCTGCGCGTCGACACGATCCAGCTTGCGTTCGAGGCGGCCAGCATGGGGCTCGGCGTCGCGCTCGGCCGCAAGCCGCTCGTCGACGGCGCTCTCGCGAGCGGCGCGCTCGTCGAGGCCTGCGCGAGCACGATCGCGTCGACCACCGCCTACTGGCTCGTCAGCGCCGAAAACGCGGAAAGCGCGATTCGCCGGCCGGAGCTGGCCGACTTCAAGCGCTGGCTCGCCGACTCGGCGGCACAGTTCGATTCGCAGGCCGCGGCGTAATCGCACGGCATGGGCGCGACATAACTGTGGCATAGGCACGGCACCGGAACAGATGAGCCACGCTCACCTGTCGCCGAAAACTTTTCTTTTGCCGCAGCGGCTGCGGACTGCGAACATGGCGCTCAAGGAGAACCCGCCATGTCGACCACCCATAGCAAGCGCTACCCCGCTGCCTTCCATCCGACGACGACCACGCTCGTGATCGTCGCCGGCGCGCTCGTCCTGAGCGCGGCGATGGGCATCCGCCAAACCTTCGGGCTGTTCATCGGCCCCTTCTCGTTCGATCGCGGCGTACCGGTCACGCAGATCGCGTTCGCAATCGCACTGCACAACCTCGTATGGGGCTTCGCGCAGCCGTTCGCGGGCGCGGCCGCGGACCGCTACGGCTCGGCGCCCGTGGTCGCGTTCGGCGCGACGACCTTCGCGGCCGGCCTCGGGCTCGCGGCGGTCGCGCCGGGCGGCGCCTTGCTGATCGTCGGCATGGGCCTGCTGGTCGGCATCGGCGTGAGCTGCACGACGTTCGGCGTCGTGCTGCCGGCAGTGGGCCGCATCGCCTCGCCGGAAAAACGCAGCCTCGCGATGGGCCTCGTCAGCGCCGGCGGCTCCGCGGGCCAGGTGTTGATGGTGCCGCTCGTGCAAGGCATCCGCCTGCACGCGGGGATCGCGACCTCGCTGTTCGTGCTCGCGTTCGTGATGCTGCTGGTCGCGCCGCTCGGTATCGTGCTCGATCGGCGCGCCCCGACACCGGCGGGCGCTCAGCCGCAGGAAGCGCCGGCCATCCCGCTGCGTGCCGTATTCGCGCAGGCCGCGCGCAATCGCGGCTACCTGCTGCTCACGCTCGGCTTCTTCACGTGCGGCTTCCAGCTCGCGTTCATCGCGACGCATCTGCCCGAATATCTGACGCTCTGCCATATGCCGCTCGGACTCGGCGCCACCGCGCTCGCGCTGATCGGCCTCTTCAACATGGCGGGCAGCTGGGCATGCGGCTGGCTCGGCGGCCGCTTCCGGCAGCATTACGTGCTCGGCTGGCTTTATCTGCTGCGCAGCGCGACGATCGGCGTATTCTTCGTGCTGCCGAAAAGCGCCACGTCCGTCGTGCTTTTCGCGGCCGTAATGGGCCTCACGTGGCTCGGCACCGTGCCGCTCACGAGCGGTCTCGTCGCCAAGGTGTTCGGCACGCGCCATCTCGGCAGCCTGTTCGGCATCTGCTTTCTGAGCCATCAGATCGGCTCGTTTCTCGGCGCATGGCTCGGCGGCCTCGTCTTCGATCTGACCGGCTCGTACTCGCTGCTGTGGGAAGCGACCGTCGTCGCCGGCGTGCTGGCCGCGATGCTGCACTTCCCGATCGACGATACGGCGGCGAGCGCGCCCGCGCCGCGCGCCGGCCCTGCGCGCGCCTGAGGCGAACCTCGCTGCGAGCCGCTGCCGCTACGGATACCGAAGCAATCTCAGCCGAGGCTATTTCTTCGGCGTGTCCGCGGCGGCTTTCGGCACGCGCCCCATCAGATAGAACTCGTCGTTCGGACGCATCGAGATCACGTTGGCCATGCGGTTCGACAGGCCGAAAAACGCGGTAATCGCCGCGATGTCCCAGATGTCTTCGTCGGTCAAGCCGTGCCCGCGCAGCGTCCGGAAATCGTCCTCGCCGACCGTGCCGGATGCGCGGCACACCTTGAGCGCGAAATCGAGCATCGCTTTCTGACGCTCGGTGATGTCGGCCTTGCGATGATTGACGGCGACCTGGTCCGCGAGCAACGGCGCCTTTTCGTAGATGCGCAAAATCGCGCCGTGCGCGACGACGCAGTACAGACAATCGTTGAGCGCGCTCGTCGCGACCACGATCATCTCGCGCTCGCCTTTCGTGAGACCGCCTTCCTTCAGCATCAACGCATCGTGATAAGCAAAGAACGCGCGGAATTCGTCGGGGCGATGCGCGAGCGTCAGAAACACGTTCGGCACGAAACCGGCTTTCTCCTGCACCTCGAGAATGCGGGTACGGATATCGTCAGGCCACTCGCCGGGCTCGGGCACCGGGTAGCGGCTGATGGGCTGAAGCGTTGCCATACGCTGTCTCCGTGATGTCCTTCAGGGTGTGGAGATCATTGTAGCAACGCCCTAGCGACGCCGTTCGCGCCGAACAAGGTCCGATATCGCCGCGCGCAATCAGGCGGCCGAACATGAACGCGCAGTGCCGTACGATCCGTTGGGGGATGGGTGATGCGGTGCAATGTCGCATCGCTTGTCCCGCACGGTTCGGCTTTCTGATGCCCCATCAAGACAGCCCACCCCAGCCCACCCCTCCCCGCCGCCGCAAAAACCCCGCCGCGCCGATGTGCTTTCACAACGCCGACCCGCTACCTGTGCTTAAATCCGTCTTTCGCGCCGACGCGCGCGCCTGCTTCCGCGAGGCCGCCAGCGTCGCCCGTGCCATGCACCGGCCGGGCGCGGGCGAATTCCCTCTTTTGCTTGCCTTATCAGGAGCGCGGTTGTGTGGCATTTTCCGGTTGCTATTCCAGCCTCTCTCGGCGTGTGGGCCGTGTTCATGAGCGTGCTCGTCACGCAGCTCGGCATGCCGATTCCGGCCGCGCCGATGCTGATTCTCGGCGGAACCATGGCAGCCATGGGACAGACCTCGTACGCCGCCGTGGTGTGCGCGGCGGTCGGCGCCACGCTGCTGGCCGACTCGCTATGGTTTTTCGCCGGACGCGCGTACGGCCGCCGCTTGCTGAACTACCTCGTGCGCTTCTCGCTGTCGCTGGACACGACCCTGCGCGCCACGCGCAACACCTATGAGCGCTATGGCGCGCCGATTCTCATGGTCGCGAAGTTTCTGCCGGGCGTCGGGCTGATTTCCGCGCCGCTGCTCGGCACGACCGCAATCGGGGTCGGCGTGTTCCTGTGGTGGGACCTGATCGGCGCCACGCTGTGGGCCAGCGCATGGGTCATCGGCGGCGGCGCGCTGCACGATCAGATCGTGCAATTGATGCTGCTCGTGCGGCGCAACGGCGGCACGATCGTCGATACGTTCGCGGTGATCTTCGCGGTAGCTCTGCTCTATCGCTGGTTGCGCCGTTTGCAGTTTCGCCGCTGGCTCGCGCATACGCGCATTTCGCCCGACCAGCTCGACGAGATGATGAAGTCGAACGAGCCGCCGCTGATTCTCGACGCGCGTCCACACACCGTGCGCGAAAAAGAATCGCACCGGATTGCCGGCGCGCGGCCGCTCGACCTCGATTCACCCGATCCGATTCATCCGGACTTTCTGAAGCGGCCGATCGTCGTCTATTGCGTGTGTCCCAACGAGGCGACGGCCAAGCGCATCGTCAAGCAACTGCATCGCAAGAACATTCATCATGTGCGCGCGCTGAAGGGCGGCCTCGATGCATGGGAAAAGCGCGGCTATCCGGTCGAGCCGTTGCCGCCCGACTTCAATACGGCCATGGCGCATATGCTCGAAGACAAGGGCAACGAGGGCGAATATACGGTGCGCGCGCGACTCGCGGAATAGCTATTGACAGCCCATCACACCACTCCTGTCATCGAGCGTCACCCACGACATGACGCGCGCGCTCACGATTCCGGCTGAGCACCGCTCAAGAGGACTCGGCGCTCTCTGCATGGCGCGCCGCGCACCACCGCCACGCAGACCTCGGCGCGGCGACCGGCTCCACGACATCGCGCCACCAGCGTTCGCCGCGATGCACCGCGTTCAGATCGAGCCGCTCGCCCATGCGTGGGGTCGATAGCGCAACCCCGCGCGCCAGCGCCAGTCCTGTCACTCTTTCGAACGGCTCCTGCCAGCGATGCATCGCGAGGTCGAAGGTGCCGTTGTGAATCGGCACGAGCCAGCGGCCGCGCAGATCGATATGCGCCTGCACGGTTTCTTCGGGCTGCATATGAACGTACGGCCACATCGGATCGTAAGCGCCGGTTTCGACCAACGTGACGTCGAACGGTCCGAGGCGCTCGCCGATCATGCTGAAGCCGTCGAAGTAACCGGTGTCGCCGCTGAAGAACACGCGCAGATCGTCATCGACGATCACCCATGAAGCCCATAACGTGCTGTTGCCGTCGAACAGGCTGCGCCCGGAAAAGTGCTGGGCCGGCGTCGCGGTGAACTCGATGCCGTCGACCCGCGTACCCTGCCACCAGTCGAACTGCTGCACCCTGTCCGCGTCGATGCCCCATTCGATCAACCGGTCGCCGACGCCGAGCGGCGTCAGAAACACCCCGGTGCGCTGCGCCAGCGCGAGGACCGTTTCGCGGTCGAGATGGTCGTAGTGGTCGTGCGAGAGGATCACGCCGCGCAGCGGCGGCAAATCGTCGAGGGCGATCGGCGGCGCATGAAAGCGCTTCGGACCGAGCCTGCGAAACGGCGAGGCTCGCTCGGCGAACACCGGATCGGTCAGCCAGAACTGGCCGCGCAACTTCAGCAGCAGTGTCGAATGACCGAGCCGGTAGAGGCTGCGGTCGGGCGCCGCGTCGAGTTGCGCGCGCGTCAGCGTTTCGACGGGCAATACCGCTGCCGGCACGGTGCCGCGCGGCTTGTTGAACAGCACCGTCCACGCGAGCCCGAGCGTCTTGCGCAGGCTTTCCGCGGGACGCGGCCTGACGTTGCGAAAGCGCTCGCCGTCATGCTGCGGCGAGTGGCCGAACGTCGCGCGGCTATGTTGCGCGGCACTCACGCCGAGCATACGGCCGACCAAAGCGGGAAGCGACATGATGAGTTGACCTTCAAAAAATGTACACTCGGCAGTGTAGTTTATTTTCGAGAAAAGTAAACTGGCCAGTGTAAAATCTTTCCATGGAATCGACTGCCCCACCCCAACGTCTGACGGACCGCAAGCGTGTCGCGATCGTCGGCGCCGCGATCGAGGAATTCCTCGCGGCCGGCTACGACGCGACCAGCATGGACCGTATCGCCGCCCGCGCGAACGTCTCGAAGCGTACGGTCTATAACCATTTTCCGAGCAAGGAGGCACTGTTCGCGGCGATTCTTCATCAGCTATGGGATGCGAGCCAGGGCGGCGATGCGCCCGCCTATCGGGCCGACAAGCCATTGCGCGGGCAGTTGCTCGATCTGTTGCAGCGCAAGCTGCGGCTGCTCAACGACGAGTCCTTCCTGTCGCTGGCACGGGTGGCGATCGCGGCGGGCATCCATTCGCCGGAGCGCGCCCGCGACATGGTCGCTCGCATGGGAGAGCGCGAGGAAGACCTGACGGCCTGGGTCCGCGCGGCGGCCGCCGACGGTCGCCTCAAGACCGGCGATCCCCTCTTCGCGGCGCTGCAGTTGCAGGTGCTCGTCAAGGGTTTTGCGTTCTGGCCGCAGGTGACGATGGGGCAAGTGCCGCTCGATGCCAAAGAGCAGAAGCGCATCGCGGAAGCAACGGCGGATATGTTCCTCGCGCGGTATGCGTGAGCCGGTTCGTCAGGCTCACGCGCAACGCCCGTGTCTCATGATGTGCCTCACGCGGCCATCGCGTGCAAGCCGCTCGCCGGCCTGTCGATTTTCAAGCGTATCGTTCGTCGTATCTGCGTACCAATCGTGTCCGTAGACCTGGAGAACATCATGCGCAAGCTCACCGTTTCCACGTTCATCAGTCTGGATGGCGTCACCCAATCCCCCGGGGCGCCAGCGGAAGACACCAGCGGCGGATTCCGTCTCGGCGGCTGGATGGTTCCCTATGCTGACGAAGCCATCGGCCAGAACCTGTGGGACATGCTCTCGCAGCCGTTCGAGCTGCTGCTCGGGCGCAACACCTACGACATCTTCGCCGGATACTGGCCGCACGTGCCGGCGGATTCGAACAGCCGCGCCATTGCCGACCTGTTCAATAGCGTCCCCAAGCACGTGGCCACGCATCGCGCCGATACGCTCGGCTGGCAAAACAGTCACGCGTTGCAGGGCGATCTCGCCGATGCGATACGCGCGCTTCTACGCGAAGACGGTGCCAATCTATTGACGTTCGGCAGCGGCGAGATGGTGCGCCAGTTGCTCGCGGCGGGCCTCGTGGATGAACTTCGCCTGCAGGTTTTCCCCGTCATGCTGGGGTGCGGCAAGCGCCTGTTCGGCGACGACGCGTCCGCGTCCGCCTTCACGCTCGCGCACTCGGTCAGCACGCCGGGCGGCGTGTTGATTACGCGCTACCTGCGCGACGGCGAGGTGCGCACGGGCGAGTTCGAATAAGCCGATCGACTTCAGGCGCCTCGCCCAACGCGCTCAATCGTCCGCCAGAAAATCCGGATGACTCGTGCGAATCTGGTCGATCTGGTTCAGCGTGCCCGATAGATGCTTGCGCAGCGCGGCCTGCGCGGCCGGCACATCACCCTGGTCGATCGCATCGACAATTTCCGTGTGATCGCGCACCACCGCTGCCGTCTTGCCCGCCACCGGCAGATGCAGACGACGCAGCCGGTCGATATGGCCGCTGCGCCGGCGCACGAGGTCCCACAGTTGCGGCACGCCCGCCGCCTCGTACATCTGGCGATGAAACGCCTGATCGAACAGCGCGAAATGCTCGTAGTCCTTCAGATCGAGCAGTTCCGTCTGCTTCGCGATGGTGGCGCGCAACTGGGCGATCAGCCCCGCATCGCGTTGCTCCGCGAGCGTGCGCACGACTTCGAGCTCGATCGAGCGGCGCAGGAAATGTGCCTGCAAGGCCGAGGTCACGTCGATCTGGCTCACGACGGTCGCGTGCTGCGGAAAGATGTCGACGAGCCCTTCTTCGCCGAGCTTCATCAGCGCGTCGCGCACCGGCGTCTGGCTCAGACCGTAGCGGTTCGCGAGCTCGGTGCGCGAGAGCACCGTGCCGGGCGTCAGTTCGAGGGAAAGGATCATGTCGCGCAGTCGTTCGAACACTTGCGGCGCGGCGTGGCGGGACCGGTCGAGCCGGGTCACCCCTGACGAAATAGCGTGGTTTTTCATGACGGAAACTGAAGCGCTGAAACGTGGACGCAAACGCAACCGGCTGCGGCCGCGCACTGAAACATTAGAACTATAGCCGACGCGAGCCCCTTCCAGCGGGCTTCCCGGCCGCCTCGCACCGAACGGGGACTGGGTAGTTTCCCTACTGACGCACTAATATATTAGTGCTTTACTATGCCGCCATCGACCTTTTAACCTTTCATCGCCCATTTCCGACCATGACTCGCGACATCACGATCACGCAGGTTCGCATTACGCCGATAGCCTTCCGCGACGGCCCGCTGCTCAACGCCGCCGGCATTCACGAACCTTGGGCGCTGCGCGCCATCCTCGAACTGGAGACGAGCGACGGCCGCGTCGGTATCTCCGAGACTTATGGCGACGAACCCATGCTGCGCGTGCTCGACCAGGCGAAGTCGCTCGTGGTCGGCCTCTCGCCGTTCGACCTCAATCGCATGGAAGAACGCGTGCGCGGCACGATCAAGGCGAGCCCCGGCGCGGTCGAATTCGAACTCGCGCCCGGCTCGCATTCGGCCAAGAACGCGCCGAAAGTCATCAGCGCCCTCGAAGTCGCGATGCTCGACCTGCAAGGGCAGATCGTCGGCGCGCCGATCGTCGACCTGCTCGGCGGCAAGGTGCGCGACGCGGCGCCCTACAGCGCCTACCTGTTCTTCAAGTACGCCGAACACATCGAGAAGCCCTATGCGCCCGACGCCTGGGGCGAAGGCCTGAGTCCTGAACAGATCGTCGCGCAGGCGCGCCGCATGATCGATCTCTACGGATTCCAAAGCATCAAGCTGAAGGGCGGCGTGTTCGAACCCGCGCATGAAATCTCCTGCATGAAAGCGCTCGCGAAGGCGTTCCCCGGCATGCCGCTGCGGCTCGACCCGAACGCGAACTGGACGCTCAAGACGAGCATCGAGGCCGCGCCCGAGCTCGACGAGATTCTCGAATACTACGAAGACCCGTGCCCGGGACTCGCGGGCATGGCCGAGCTGCAGAAGCATACGAAGCTGCCGCTCGCGACCAACATGGTGATTACGACCATGGACGATTTCCGCCGCGGCTGCGAAATGGGTTCGATCAAGGTATTGCTGTCGGATCACCACTACTGGGGCGGCCTGCGCGCGACGCAGACGCTCGCGCGCATGTGCAGGCTGTGGGACCTCGGCATGTCGATGCACTCGAACTCGCACCTCGGCATCAGCCTCATGGCGATGACGCACGTCGCGGCCAGCATCCCGAACCTGACCTACGCGTGCGACACGCACTATCCGTGGCAGGAAGAAGAAGTCATCCAGGGCGGCCGCGTGCAATTCGACGACGGCTCGGTCCGCGTGCCGACGACGCCGGGCCTCGGCGTCGAACTCGATCGCGCACGGCTCGCCGAACTGCACGCGCAGTACCTGTCGTGCGGCGTGCGCAATCGCGACGACCTCGCGCAGATGCGCAAGTACGACCCGGGCTTCAGCGGCAAGAACCCGCGCTTTTGATCCGTACTACTGATCCGTACTGCCGATCCACAACACACCGACCCGGCACGCCACACGCACTGCCACCGAAGGAGACAGGCTCATGAGTAGAACCATCCCGGACGCGCCGCGCCACGACCCGGCCGGCGTGCTGGCGAGCGCGGTACACAAGATCAAGTGGCGCGTGCTGCCGCTCTTCGTGGTGATGTTCATCGTCAACTATATCGACCGCGTGAACATCGGCTTCGTGCGCCAGCATCTGAGCGCCGATCTCGGCATCGGCGCGGCGGCGTATGGTCTCGGCGCGGGGCTCTTCTTCGTCAGCTATGCGATCTTCGAAGTGCCGTCGAACATGCTGCTGCAGCGCTTCGGCGCAAAGCTATGGCTGGCGCGCATCATGCTCACATGGGGGCTCGCCGCGGCCGGCATGGCCTTCGTGCGCGGCGAGATGTCGTTTTACGTGATGCGTCTCGTGCTCGGCGCGGCCGAAGCCGGCTTCTTTCCCGGCGTCATCTACTACTTTACGCAATGGCTGCCGGGCAAGGAGCGCGGCAAGGCGATGGCGATCTTCCTGAGCGGCTCGGCGCTCGCCTCGGTGCTGTCCGGGCCGATCTCGGGCGGGCTCATGCTGATCAATGGCGCGGGGCTGCGCGGCTGGCAATGGATGTTCCTGATCGAAGGCATGTTCTCGGTCGTGCTGGCCGGCTTCATCTGGCTATGGCTCGACTCGAAGCCGCGCGACGCCGCCTGGCTCACGCGCGCCGAGCAGGATGCGGTGATCGGCGACATCGAGGAAGAGCAGCGGCAACGCGAAGCGGTGCATGCGGTCAAGCCGTCGCTGTGGAGTCTGCTGCGCGATCCGCAGATCCTGATCTTCTGCGTCATCTATTTCGCGGTGTCGCTGACGATCTACGGCGCGACCTTCTGGCTGCCGAGCATCATTCGCAAGATGGGGCACTTCAACGACTTGCAGGTCGGGCTGTTCAATTCGATTCCGTGGCTGATCTCGATCGCGGCGATGTACTTCTTCGCGATGCTCGCGGCACGCTTCAAGTTCCAGCAAGCCTGGGTCGCGTGCGTGCTGCTGATCGCCGCACTCGGCATGTACGCGGCCGGCCAGGGCGGCCCGCTGTTCTCGTTCATCGCGATCTGCTTTGCGGCAATCGGTTTCAAGGCCGCGTCGTCGCTCTTCTGGCCGATTCCGCAAGGCTATCTCGACGCGCGGATTTCCGCGGCGGTGCTCGCGCTGATCAATTCGATCGGCAACCTGGGCGGCTTCGTCGCGCCGGCCGCCTTCGGCTTTCTCGAACAGAAGACCGGCTCGATCGAAGGCGGCATGACCGGACTCGCGGTGATGTCGGTCGTGGCCGCCGGGGTCGTGTTCTTTTCCCGCATGGCGCCTCGCGAGGGCGTGCCGGCTTCCGCGCATTAGGGGGTGTAGGGAGAGCTCGCGCCAGGCGAGCCGCAATCGGGTCGAGACAAATGGACTATCTGAACGCGGCGGCTTCTCGCGACGACAGGCAATCCGCTTCGTTCATCCAACCCAACACAACTACCGACGCACCTACCTACGCACCTTCGCCTCGCTCCACTCCGGCTCGCGCGCGGCCTTCACGAAGGCCGTCAGATAGTCGATCTCGTCGTCGGCCTCGCGGGTGCCGAGAAAAATCTGTTTGGCGATGCCCTTCCTGCCGAGTTGCAGCGGCGTGATCGGCATCCAGCCCGCGTACTCTTCCGCGAGCCAGCGCGGCAGCGCCGCGACGCCCCGGCCGCTCGCGACCATCTGCAGCATGATGTCCGTCGTCTCGATCACCTTGTGGCGCCTCGGCACGACGTTGGCCGGCGTCAGAAACTGCGTGTAAATGTCGAGCCGGTCGGTCTCGACGGGATAGGTAATCAGCACTTCGCTCGCGAGCTGTTCGGGCGTGACGTACGCTTCGTCCGCCAGCGCATGTCCGTCGGCGACGACCAGCACCTGCTCGTAGTCGAATACCGGCTGGAAGCGCAACCCGGGCCGCTTCAGCGGATCGGGCGTAACGAGCACGTCGATTTCGTAGCCGATCAGCGCGCCGATGCCGCCGAACTGAAAGCGTTGCTTCACGTCGACATCGACGTCGGGCCAGCGCGCGAGATACGGCGACACCACCTTGAGCAGCCACTGATAGCACGGGTGGCATTCCATGCCGATACGCAGCGTGCCGCGCTCGCCTTGCGCGTACTGCTTCATGCGTTCCTCGGCCAGCTCGAACTGCGGCAGCATGCGATTGGCGAGCCCGAGCAGGTACTGCCCGGCCTGCGTGAGCCGCATCGAACGGCCCTCGCGCGTCCATACCGGCGTGCCTAGCTGCTGCTCCAGCTTCTTCACCGCGTGGCTCAGGGCCGACTGCGTGAGATTGAGCGTATTCGCGGCGGCGGTGAGCGACCCCAGACGCTCCACCTCGCGCACGACCATCAGGTGACTGCGCTCCAGCATGTCTCACTCCATGAACAAAATCGATCCTTGTATGAAATAAATCCATTTTTATTCATACACGGAAAATTCTATCATCGCTGCCAGTTACTTCTCCTTTGAACGGCACACGCAACATGGTCACTACGCACAACCTCGGTTTTCCGCGCATCGGCGCGCAACGCGAACTGAAATTCGCCCTCGAAAAATACTGGAAAAACGAATCGTCGCGCGACGAACTGACAGCCGTGGGCGCGCAGCTTCGCGAGCGTCACTGGCAAGACCAGGCACGTCTGGATCTCGTGCCCGTCGGCGATTTCGCGTTTTACGACCAGGTGCTCGACATGAGTTTCACGCTCGGCAACCTGCCCGAACGCGTGCGCGGTTTCCACGGCGACACGCTCGACAACTACTTCCGCGTCGCGCGCGGCCGCTCGGCGCAAAGCGCCGAAGATCACGGCGGATGCTGCGGCGGCGTGGCCGCCGGTGAAATGACGAAGTGGTTCGATACGAACTATCACTACATCGTCCCCGAGTTCGATGCGAACACGCAGTTCTCGCTCGACCCGTCGCGTCTGCTCGAACAGCTCAACCAGGCCCGCGCGCTCGGCGTGAATGCGAAGCCCGTGATCGTCGGTCCGGTCACCTATCTGTGGCTCGGCAAGGCGAAGGACGACTCCGACAAGCTCGCTCTGCTGCCGCGCCTCTTGCCCGTCTACGCCGCCCTGCTCGACTACTTCACGGCACAGGGCATCGAGTGGGTGCAGATCGACGAGCCGGTGCTCGTGACGGAACTCGACGCGACGTGGCGCCAGGCGTTCCGTACGGCATACGAAGCGTTGTCGGAGCGCCGCGTCAAACTGCTGCTCGCCACCTACTTCGGCCAGTTGCAGGACAACCTCGAACTCGCCTGCAAGCTGCCCGTCGACGGCCTGCATATCGATGCGATCAACGCGCGCGATGAAATCGTCAAGGCCGTGGCGCAATTGCCCGCGACCTCGGTCGTCTCGGTCGGCGCAATCAATGGCCGCAACATCTGGAAGACCGATTTGAGCGCCGCGCTGGAATGGCTCGAACCGCTGCATCGCACGCTCGGCGAGCGGCTGTGGATCGCACCGTCGTGCTCGTTGCTGCACACCCCGGTCGATCTGAACAGCGAGCAGAAGCTCGACGCCGAAATCAGATCGTGGCTCGCGTTCGCGCTGCAAAAGCTCGACGAACTGAGCGTGCTGGCCGGCGCGCTGAACCACGGCCGCGCCTCGGTCGCCGATGTGCTCGCCGCCAACGCGAAGGCCATCGAGAGCCGCCGCACCTCGCCGCGCGTACACAACCCCGCCGTCAAGGCCGCCATCGCGCGCATCGATGCGTCGCTCGGCAAGCGCGCGAGCGCCTATCCGCAACGCGCGCAAAAGCAGTCCGCGATTCTCAACCTGCCCGCCTTCCCGACCACGACGATCGGCTCGTTCCCGCAGACCAGCGAAATCCGTCACGCACGCAGCCAGTTCAAGGCGGGCGCACTCGATCAGGCCGGCTACAAGGCCGCGATGGAGCGGGAAATCACGCGTGCCGTGAAGGAGCAGGAAGCGCTCGGTCTCGACGTGCTCGTGCACGGCGAAGCGGAACGCAACGATATGGTCGAATACTTCGGCGAGCAGCTGGACGGCTATGCGTTCAGCCAGTTCGGCTGGGTGCAGTCGTACGGTTCGCGCTGCGTGAAACCGCCGATCCTGTTCGGCGACATCAGCCACCCGAAGGCGATGACCGTCGAGTGGATCCGCTACGCGCAGTCGCAAACGACGAAGCCGATGAAGGGCATGCTGACCGGCCCCGTGACGATCCTGAACTGGTCGTTCGTGCGCGACGACCAGCCGCGTTCGGTATCGTGCCATCAGCTTGCGCTGGCGATCCGCGAAGAAGTGCTGGACCTCGAAAAGGCCGGCGTGCGCGTGATCCAGATCGACGAAGCGGCGCTGCGCGAAGGGCTGCCGCTGCGTCGCGCGCAATGGAGCGAGTACCTGCAATGGGCCGTGGAATCGTTCCGCATCACCGCGAACGGTGTGCGGGACGAAACGCAGATCCATACGCATATGTGCTATTCGGAGTTCAACGACATCATCGCGTCGATCGCCGAGATGGATGCGGACGTCATCACGATCGAAACCTCGCGCTCCGACATGGAACTGCTCGATGCCTTCGACGACTTCAGGTATCCGAATGAAATCGGCCCGGGCGTGTACGACATTCACTCGCCGAACATTCCGAGCGAGGAGCATATCGTGAACCTGATGAAGAAGGCCGCCGAGCGCATTCCGGCCGGGCGCCTGTGGGTCAATCCGGACTGTGGCCTGAAAACGCGCGCGTGGGCCGAAGTGATTCCCGCGCTGACCAACATGGTGGCGGCCGCGAAAACGCTGCGCCAGCCGGCCTGAGCGTAGTGGCCCGCGCCGCGTGAAGTGAGCGCGGCGCGGATTCGCTCGATGTCGTTCGCCACTGCACGAAACTCGCCTGCCACGGAAATTTCGTTTAGCGGGCCGCGATACGGAACACCCGGGCAGTTCGGTTAGCGCTCGGTCACCGGCCTGCCGGCAGCGTCACGCAGAAAGATCGACAACGCAACCGCATCGAGCGCAATCGACGGCCTCGCCGCGTTTCACTTTGCCGAGGCTTTCCGGCGCGGCGCGGGCTTCGACGCATGCGGCCCGACCGCCGGCGACAAACCGCCCGTCAGCAGTTGCAGCGCCGGCCGTCTGCGCGTGGAGCTTTCCGCATGCGGTGTCGGCATCGCCTCGGACTTCGGCGTCGCGCTGAGCCAGAAGGCGAGTTCGGCCGACTTCACCGTGTTGTCGGCGGCGAAATAGGCGTCCTGCCACGTGTCGTCCGAGGCGAGGAAATGCCACGCTTTTTCCTTGCGCTTTTCGAGCCAGTAGCGCCACGCGTAATGATCGTAGACGTCGAGGCAATGCGCGGCATAAGCCTCGGCCGCGGCGCGGTGTCCCTTGATGATGTTCAGGTTCTCGTCGTTGTTGTACGAGGCCTTGTAACCATCGTTGTGACTGCCCGTTGCGACGATGCAGTTATCCGTGAACGGATCGATGACGACGATCTTGTCATGCACGACCGCATTGCCCGCCTTGTTCAACTCCTGCTTCCATTGCGAGAACGCATCGCCCTTGGTCACGCCCGCCGTATGAATCACGCGGAAATCCTCGGGCAGCGGCGAGTCGCCTTTTTTAGGTGCTTTCACGGGCACCTGGCCATCGTGAAGCGCCGCATAGAACTCGCCGGCCGCGTTCGCCGCCGTGACGGCGCCGCGCACGAACAGCGTGGGGCGCGCCTTTTGCGCGGCCGCGATCGCATCGACGATGCTCGGATAACCGGGCTCGAACACGAGAAAAATAATCGACTGCCGTGCCTTGCCGATCAGATCGAACAGTTCCTGCAGATCGGGCGGACACGCTTCATCGGCCGGCGGTTTGCTCGCTCTCGCCTTCGGCGTGTTCGGCGAGAACCAGATGTCGAGGGTGCCGCTGCCGTCTTCGAGATCGATCGTGACGGGGCCGCTCGCATCGGCGGAACGCAGGGGCTTGGCCTGCGGCCCGGTTACCTTGGGACCCGGCGCCAGGGTATCTTTCTTCAGGCGCGTCCAGTAGCCGCTATAAGCATTCGCCACCGCCGGCGAGCGGGCGATGATCGTGTTGTTGGTCTGCGCGCACAGGCCATGCGCGGTCACGTTGGTCGAGCCGAACAGAGCGGCCGTCGGTTTGCCGTCTTGCAGCAGCACCTGAAACTTGTTGTGACCGATATGATTGCTCGCCATGAAGCGGTCGGTCACCTTGACGCCCGCCGCTTTCATGTCGGCGCGCTCGGCCGAATAGACGTCGTTGGTTTTCTGACCGTTCGCGTCCTTGCCCGGCATGTTCGAGAGAATCAGATTCAACGAGCGCTGCAAGGGCTTCAGACACGCAATCACTTCGGGATCGTCGAGCTCGTAGAACGCGCACTGCAAGGTGCCGCCCGTTTGCGCGGCTTCTTTCGGCAGCGTGGTCAGCGCCTCGATCATCTCGCCGGCCAGATCGTTGCGAAGCGGATCGCCGATCGTGTAGATATGCTTCTGCAGCTTGTCGACGAGCTTGCCGCCGCCCGGCGTCGCTTCGAGCACGCTCGCGGTGGATTGCGTCGCGAGAATGCCGCGATTGAAATAGACCGACAGCGCGCCGTAGTCGGCCGTCAGCTGAATCTGATTCGACAGCAGCGGACCATAGGGCAACGGCTTCAGATTGCCGGGCGTGCCGCCCATCGGCACGATCCGGTAGCGGTAGGTACGGCCGCGAATCGCGGTGACGTCCTTCCAGAAGAACTTCTGCACCGGGTCCACGAACGTGGTGCGCCCCGCGCCGGCCGCCTGCCCCTTGAACGTCGCCATCGCGGGAAGCGGCGTTTCCGTTCCGGTCTGTACGTCGATGCGGGAAATGGCGAAGCCGAGACAGTCCTTCAGCTTGCCGCCCAGGGTCCATGCAATGACCGCAATATCGTTGTTCGAAAAGGCAATCGCTTTCACCCACCCTCCGTGCTATTCGACTGGCATCTCTCGGTTCGGATAACGGGTTCGGATAACGTCATGGAATCCGGATAAAAGCACCGGCGTGCGCGTTTCATCGCATCCTTGCGCGCCCTTCTCCACTTGCGTTCCCGCGATCACGAAGGCCTCATCTAGCCTCGATAAACGTTGCAGGCGTGTGACACCGGATGCGCTTGTTTATCGTTCGGCGTCGCCTTATGCTTGCCGCTCAACTTCAGCAAGGTTCTTCAGCCATGAACGAATACTGCATGTTCAAAGGAACGCTGCTGCGCGCGGCGCCTTTCAAGGACACCTATGTCGGGAGTCCGCACTATGTGATTACCGTGTCGGGCAACGACGACAATCCATTCAATCTCGTCGTGAATTCGGCCTCGACCGACCCTGCCCCCAATGGCAGCGACGACGTGTATTTCTATGCCGACCTGAACTTCGACGACCCGCTGACCGCAAAATTGCAGGGGCTCGATCCGGGTCTGTACACGAGCGGTTTTCCGCGGCTCGACTACTGGCAGGACAGCAGCCTGCTCGACATCCATCGGATGCGGCCGGTTCCTTACGAAGATGAAGACGGCAATCGCTCCGATGTCAACGACATCATCAACGAGGTTCTAAGCATCGACGAGAGTCAGACGCCGGAAAGTCTTCCGTACGACAACGGCAGCGGGCAATTGCACAACCGCGATTTCTGGACGCCGACCACGGCGGGCATCGTGGTCTACGGGTTCGGCTTCCTGTTCCTGCCGAAGAAAGACGGTCTGCACGAAACCCACATGAATCAGGGCAATCCGCCCGGCAAGCACTACAAGGAGAATGGCGCGTTCCAGGACGGCGCGGTCATCATTCAGCGCGCCGATGGCTTTGCCGCGCTGTTCACCGCGTTCCAGACGCAGCGTTTGCCAACCAATGCGAACGGCAATCCGACGCCGAACTCGCGCCCGTTGCCGGAGTTTATTCAGGGGAGCTGAGTGGGCTGATCGAAGGCGCAGGTTGAGCGCGCAGGTTGAATGCACAAGTGCGCGCTCATCGATTTTTCGTAGCGATTTTTTGCGGTCGTCGTCGCACTCAGAACGGATAGTGACGCGGCGTCGTTTGGAGCGTGACCCAGCGCAGGTCGGTGAATTCTGCGATGCCCGCCTTGCCGCCGAAGTGGCCGAAGCCGCTCGCCTTCACGCCGCCGAACGGCATCTGCGCTTCGTCGTGCACGGTCGGGCCGTTCACGTGACAGATGCCCGACTCGATGCGCTTCGCCACATTGAGCGCGCGCGCCGTGTCGCGGCTGAACACCGCCGCCGAGAGCCCGTATTCGTTGTCGTTCGCGCAGGCGATGGCGGCCGCTTCGCCGTCCACGCGCACGATCGCCTTGACGGGGCCGAACGATTCGTCGCGATAGATGCGCATGGCCGGCGTCACATGGTCGAGCAGCGTGGCGGGCATCAGCGTGGTCTCGCTCCTGCCGCCGCACACGAGCGTCGCGCCTTTCGCGAGCGCATCGTCGATCAGCGCGTTGCAGCGCTCGACGGTGCTCATATCGACCACCGAGCCGAGCACGACCGGGCCCTTGCGCGGATCGCCGAGCGGCAAGGCGCGCGCACGCGCGGCGAGCTGAGCGACGAACGCATCGGCAATGCGGGTGTCGACGATGATGCGCTCGGTCGACATGCAGATCTGCCCGGAATTCGCGAATGCGCCGAACACCGCCGCATCGACCGCCGCGCCGAGGTCCGCATCGTCGAGCACGACGAGCGGCGCCTTGCCGCCGAGTTCGAGCACGGACGGCTTCAGATGACGCGCGCAGGTTTCGGCGACGATGCGCCCCACGCGCGTCGAGCCCGTGAAATTCACGCGGCGCACGCGCGGATGCTCGATCATCGCCTCGACGATGCGCGCGGCGTCGGCCGGTGCGTTGGTCACGAAGTTCACGGTACCGCGCGGCAACCCCGCTTCCTGCATCGCCTCGATGATGAGCCCGTGCGTCGCGGGGCAAATCTCCGAGCCCTTCAGCACGACCGTGTTGCCGCAGGCGAGCGGCAAGGCGATCGCGCGGACCGCGAGAATCACCGGCGCATTCCACGGCGCGATGCCGAGCACGACGCCGGCCGGCTGGCGCACGCCCATCGCGAGACTGCCGGGCACGTCGGACGGAATCAGTTCGCCGGCGATCTGCGTCGTGAGCGCGGCCGCCTCGATCAGCCCCGCCGCCGCGAGGTGCACGTTGAAGCCGGCCCAGATGCCCGAGGCGCCGGTTTCGGCGGCCATCGCGGCGGCGAACGCGTCGGCCTTCGCTTCGAGCGCGTGCGCGGCCTTCGTCAGCAGCGCGCGGCGCTCGCCCGGCCCCAGCGCGGACCACACCGGAAAGGCGGCCGCGGCGGCATCGACGGCGGCCACCGCGTCTTCGACGGTCGCGGCCGGCGCGCGCGTCGCGACTTCGCCGTCGAGCGGGTTGCGGCGCTCGAAGATCGCACCGTTACGCGCCTGCACCTGTTCACCGCCGATCAGCATCGCTACGTTTTTCATCGCTTGTCTCTCTGTCTTTTGAATGGGAATTGCATGTGATGTGACGCTCAGGTAACGCTCAGGCGGCGATCAGGCGACGCTCACTTCGACGAGCGTCGGGCCGCTTTTCACCTCATGCGTCGAGAGCGCCTTGCGCAACACGCCGGCGAGTTGCGCCGCCTCGCCGACGTGTTCTCCAGGGCAGCCCATGCCCGCCGCGATCGTCACGAAGTCGAGCCCCGGCAGATCGGTGCCCTGCACCGGCTCGTGCGGCGCGAAACCGAATACGGGTGCGAAGTCCTGCAACGCGGCATAGCGCGCATTGTTCAGGATCACGAATGTAATCGGCAGGCGCAGCTGCACCGCGCTCCAGATCGCCTGGATCGAGTACATGCTCGAACCGTCGCCGATCAGCGCGATCACGCGCTCGCCGGGCCGCGCGAGCGCCACGCCGACTGCCGCGGGCATGCTGTAGCCGAGGCCGCCGCTGTCCATCGTCATGAAAGTGCCGGGACGCACGATCGGCAGATAGATTTGCATTGCCGGACGCGCGCTCGGTGCTTCCTCGACGATGATGCCGTCGGGATCGCGCACGTCGGCGAGCGTCTGCAACGCGAACGCGGCCGACATGCGCGCGCCGGCCACGGGCGGCAACGCGCGCGGCGGCACGGCGCGCGGCGCGGGGAATGCGCGTTCCCTCGGCGCGGCGCGCGCCAGCAGGTCCTGCACGCCGAGCCGCACGTTGCCGACCGCGGCGATGCCCTGCGGCGTCCATGCGGCCACACCCGGATCGTCGATCAGTTGACATAGCTGCGCGCCCGGCGGCACATGCGGGCCATGTCCTTCGATGTGATACGTGAACGCGGGCGCGCCGATCACGAAGATCGCATCGTGCCCGTCGAGCAGGTCGACGATGCGCTCGCGCATCGCGGGCAAAAAACCGCCGAACAGGCGATGCGTTTCGGGGAAGCTGCAACGTGCGCTCATCGGCGCGACATAGACGCGCGCGCGATGGCGCTCCGCCAGTTGCACGACGTCCGCCGCCGCATCGGCGCGATCGACCGCGCCGCCGACCACGAACGCGGGCCGCTCGCACGCGTCGAGCAACGCGCCGATGCGTTCGAGCATTGCCGCATCGGGGCGCATGACCTGCGCGACCTCGCGCTCCGGCACGCGTTCGGCGGGCTGATCCCAGTCGTCGGCGGGAATCGACACGAACACCGGGCCGCGCGGCTCCTGCATCGCAATTGCGTAGGCGCGCGCGATCGCGAGCGGCACGTCCTGCGCGCGCGCGGGCTCGATGCTCCACTTCACATAGGGTTTCGGCAATTCGGTCGCCTGGGTCGCGGCGAGAAACGGATCGAACGGCAGGATCGAGCGGGCCTGCTGGCCCGCCGTGACGACGAGCGGCGTGCGGTTGCGAAACGCCGTGAAGATGTTGCCCATCGCGTTGCCGACGCCCGCCGCCGAATGCAGGTTCACGAGCGCCGCGTTGCCGGTGGCCTGCGCATAGCCGTCGGCCATGCCGACCACCACGGCTTCCTGCAGACCGAGCACATAGCGGAAATCGGCGGGGAAATCGCGAAACATCGGCAACTCGGTCGAGCCCGGGTTCGCGAAGATCGACGTCATGCCGACGCGGCGCGCGAAGTCGATGACCGCGTCGCGCACGGTCCATTGCGGGTGATTGCCGGGATTCTGCTGCGCAGCGTGGGCTGTCACGTGGGCTGTCATGCGATGTCTCCTGTTTTTTATAAGTACAACACGTCGGCGCGAAAAATCGGCGCAACAAAACGAACGGCCATTATCCCGACGGTATGGGTAGCCGGAAATTGCCTTATTTGAAAAAAGGCATTACCTTTTGGCATGACTTACAACCTGCAACAACTTCAGGCGTTCGCGGCGATCGTCGCAAGCGGCAGCCTCGGCCGCGCGGCGGATGCGCTGCACGTCACGCAGCCCGCGCTGAGCAGGACCATTCGCCGTCTCGAGGAACAGGTCGGCGCCCCGCTGTTCGAGCGGCATTCGCGCGGCATGCATCTGACCGAGGTCGGCGCGGTGCTGCTGCCGCATGCGCTTCTGTTGCAACGCGAGGCCGAACAGGCGCGCGAGGAAATCGACGCGCTGCGCGGGCTCGCGCGCGGCACGATCCGCGTCGGCGCGGCAGGCAGCATCGCGAGCCTCGTGTTGCCGCTCGCGGTGGGCCGCGTGCTCGACAAGTGGCCGAATCTGCGCGTGGAGATCATCGAGGGCGTGTGGGACCGTCTCGCCGACGCGCTCGTCAGGCGCGAGATCGACCTCGCGCTCAGCGTAGCCGTGCCCGATAGCGACGAAATCACGGCGATCGCCGATTGCCGCTGGGAAGACGCGAGCTATGTGGTCGCCGCGCCCGATCATCCGTTGCGGCGTAAGCCCGGTCTCACGCTTGCCGATACGCTCGGCGAGCGCTGGGCGATTCCGCCGCGCGGCACCGGGCCGTTCGAGCAGATGCAGAGCGTGTTCGCCGAGCACGGGCTCGGGCTGCCGAACGTGGTCGTCGAAACGCGTTCGATCACGGTGCTGAAGAGCCTCGTCGCGCGTTCGGGTTTTCTGGGCTGGATGGCTGCGCCGATGTACGTGACCGAGAGCAAGGCCGGCGTATTCGATACGCTCGGCCTGCCCGGCGTGGCCGGGCGCCGCACGCTGACCGCGTTCCGGCGCCGGCAAGGCATTCTGCCGAGTCCGGCCGTGAAGCTGCTCGAACAGTTGCGGCAACTGACGGCCGAGGAAATCGGCGTGGAGTGACGGTGGGGTTGGCGAATCTTGGCGTTTACCCTGTGAAAATATTTTCTCGCCTATTTATCGATAAATTATCGTGCTAGATTCCGTCGCCGTGCCGGCAGGCGCGCGGGTTCGCTGATCGCCGGGCCATCGTTCATCCGCCGCATCGTCATCGCGCAACGCGCCGGTAACCGGGCGTCGCCGCAACCAGAAGGAGAGCCGCATGTGGGTTTTGATTGGCGTGCCGATCGTGGTGCTCGGCTTCGCATTGCGCTTCAACGCGCTGCTGGTGGTCACGCTCGCGGGCATCGCGACCGGGGTGGCCGGCGGCCTGCACCCGGTCGAGATCGTCAGCGCGTTCGGCAAGGCCTTTGCCGATAACCGCTACATGGGCCTGATCTGGCTCACGCTGCCGGTGATCGCGCTGCTCGAACGCAACGGCTTGAAGGAACAGGCGCGGCATCTGATTTCACGCCTGCAGGCCGCCACCACCGGCCGCGTGCTGATGCTCTACTTCGTGATCCGCCAGATCACGGCGGCGCTCGGCCTCACCTCGCTCGGCGGCCACGCGCAAATGGTACGGCCGCTGATCGCGCCGATGGCCGAAGCCGCCGCCGCGAACCGTCACGGCGAATTGCCCGAGGCGGTGCGCCAGCAGATTCGCGCGAACGCATCGGCGGTCGACAATATCGCCGTGTTCTTCGGCGAGGACATCTTCATCGCGATCCAGTCGATCCTGCTCATCAAGGGCTTTCTCGAACAGAACGGCGTCTTCGTCGAACCGTTGCAGGTCTCGGTGTGGGCGATTCCGACCGCGATCGCCGCGCTCATCATTCACGTGATCCGCCTGATCCTGCTCGACCGCAATCTGTCGCACAAAATGAGCGCCTACAAACGGAGCGCCGCGCGATGATCAAGCTCGAATCCCTCTACGTCCTCGCCGGTTTGATGTTCGCCGCGTTCGCGCTGTTCAATCTGCGCGACCGCTCGAATCCGCGCCGCGTCATCAACTTTCTGTTCTGGGGCATTTATGCGGTCACGTTCCTGTTCGGCGCGGAATTGCCGCACTTCGTGACAGGCTGCCTCGCCATCGCGCTCGCCTTGATCGCGGGCTCCGGCAAGCTCGGCAAAGGCCACAGCGACAGCAACAGCGAAGCCGCCGCCGCGCGCCGCGAAGCGAATGCGCGGCGCTTCGGCAACAAGCTGTTCGTGCCGGCGCTGCTGATTCCGCTCATCACGCTGGCCGGCACGCTCACGCTCAAATACGTCCCCTTCGTCGAGACGAAGAACGTCACGCTGATCTCGCTCGTGCTCGGCACGCTGGTCGCATTCGGCGCGGCGCTCTTCATGCTGCGCGACTCGCCCGTGCATGCGCTGAAAGATGCGCGCCAAACGATGGACACGGTCGGCTGGGCCGCGATCCTGCCGCAGATGCTCGCCGCGCTCGGCGCGCTGTTCGCGGTCGCGGGCGTCGGTCACGTGGTGTCGGATCTCGTGAAGACGTGGATTCCGGTCGACTCGGCGTTCGCGGTGGTCGCGGCCTACACGTTCGGCATGGCGATCTTCACGATGATCATGGGCAACGCGTTCGCCGCGTTTCCGGTCATGACGGCCGGCATCGGCCTGCCGCTGATCGTGCATCAGTTCAACGGCAACCCCGCGATTCTCGGCGCGATCGGCATGCTGTCCGGCTTCTGCGGCACGCTGATGACGCCGATGGCCGCCAACTTCAACATCGTGCCCGCCGCGCTGCTCGAACTGAAAGACCAGAACGGCGTCATCAAGGCACAATGGCCGACCGCTTTACTCCTGTTGGTCGTCAACACCATACTGTTGTACCTGTTCGTATTCCGCTTCTGAGGAGCCGCCGATGACCGCGCCGTTGCCGCAACAACTCACCCGCGAATTCGCGTCGAAATTCGCCAACCTCGCGCTCGCCCACCTCACGCGCGAGTATCCGAACAAGCTCACGCACGCGCTTGCCGGCGCGCAGGACGTGCAGGGCCCGCGCGCGCTGCATCCGATCTTCTACGGCAGCTACGACTGGCATTCGTGCGTGCATGGGTACTGGCTGGTTCTGCATCTGCTCGAACGCTTCCCCGATCTGCCCGAGGCCGCGCGCATCGTCGCGGTGGCCGACGAGCATTTCACCCACGCGAACGTGGCCGGCGAACTCGCGTATCTCGACCTGCCGCACAACCGCGGCTTCGAGCGTCCCTATGGCTGGGCATGGCTGCTCGCGCTGAGCGCGCAGCTCGAAGCGCTGAAGATCTCCGAGGCTGCGCGCTGGTCGAAGACGTTCGCGCCGCTCACGGCCACCTTCGTCGAACGCTTCGAGGAGTTTCTGCCGAAGGCGACTTATCCGCTGCGGGTCGGCACGCACTTCAACATGGCTTTCGCGCTGGCGCTGACACTCGATTTCGCGCGGCAAACCTCGCGCACGTCGCTCGAAGCGCTGATCGTCAGCACCGCCGAACGCTGGTTCCTCGACGACGTCGCCTGCCAGGCATGGGAGCCGTGCGGCGACGAATTTCTCTCCCCTTCGCTGATGGAAGCGGAACTGATGCGGCGCGTGCTGCCGTCCGCGCAATTCGTCGACTGGTTTGGCCGCTTTCTGCCGGACCTCGGCGCGAAGAAGCCCGCGACGCTGTTCGAGCCCGCCATCGTGACCGATCGCAGCGACGGCAAGATCGCCCACCTCGACGGTCTCAATCTGAGCCGCGCGTGGTGCCAGCGCTCGCTCGCGCGCGTGCTGCCGGCTGGCGACGTACGCCGCACGGTGCTGTTCGAAAGCGCCGAGCGCCATCTGCATAGCGCGCTCGCGCACGTGGCCGGCGACTATATGGGCGAGCATTGGCTCGGCACGTTCGCGACGCTCGCGCTCGAAGCCTGAGCGGGTTTTCCGTTCGACGTGCCTTGCGCAGGCGCGCCGCCTGGTCCGTTTGGTCCGTTTGATTCACCTGGTCCATTCAGGAGCGCCTTTTTTATTTCGCCCGTTTAACGCAGGCCGTTGCCTCACCTGCACGACTTCGTTTTACTGCGTCGCTCTACATCCGCACTCCGCGCCCTTCTTCGGCCATCGCGGCCAACGCTTGCGGCGGTAAAATCGCACAAGGCGATCAAGCCCGTCGAGAGGTAGAGCGAAGAGGCGTAAAAGAGGTGCGAGTTTGACTGAGTTCGAGCAGGGTTTCATTTTGACCCGGCATTGGCGGGACACGCCCGCCGGCACGGAAATCGAATTCTGGCTGGCCACGGATAGCGGGCCGCGCCATATCCGTTTGCGCCTTCAGCCTTCGGTCGCCTTCATTCCCGGCGAACATCGCGAGCGCGCCGAGACGATTCTGCGCGAGGACAAGCAGCACGAACTGCGGTCGCTCGAATTGCGCGACTTCCAGCAGCGTCCGGTGATGGGGCTTTACTGCCCGCAATACCGGCAGTTGAAGGGCCTCGAAAAACGCCTGAAACAAGGCGGTATCGACGTCTACGAAGCCGATATCCAGCCGCCCGAGCGCTACATGATGGAGCGCTTCATCACCGCGCCCGTGTGGTTCAGCGGCGAGCCGCAGCCCAACGGCCCGCTTCTGAACGGCGAATTGAAACCGGCCAACGGTTATCGTCCGCCGTTGAAGCTCGTGTCGCTCGACATCGAAACGAGCGTGCATGCCGAGCTTTATTCGATCGCGCTCGAAGGTTGCGGCGAGCGCCAGGTGTATATGCTCGGCCCGCCTAATGGTAACGACAGCGACGGCGACGCCGGCGCGCTCGACTTCAGGCTCGAATACTGCGAAACGCGCGCCCAGCTGCTCGAAAAACTGATCGCGTGGATGGAGTTGCATGATCCCGATGCGATCATCGGCTGGAATCTCGTGCAGTTCGATCTGAAGGTGCTGCAACAGCATGCGGAACAGTATCGCGTGCCGTTGCGCATCGGCCGCGGCGGCGCCGTGATGGAGTGGCGCGAGCACAGCGTCACGCGCAATCACTTTTTTGCGGGCGTGGCGGGTCGTCTTGTCATCGACGGTATCGAGGCCTTGCGCTCGGCGACGTGGAGCTTTCCGTCGTTCAGCCTCGAATACGTGTCGCGCTCGGTGCTCGGCGAGGGCAAGGCGATCGACAACCCGTATCAGCGCATGGATGAAATCCAGCGCCGCTTCGACGAAGCCAAGCCAGAACTCGCACGCTACAACCTCAAGGATTGCGAACTGGTTACGCGCATCTTCGCGAAGACCGAACTGCTGTCGTTTCTGCTCGAACGCGCGAGCGTGACCGGCCTCGCCGCCGATCGCAGCGGCGGCTCGGTCGCGGCGTTCACGCATCTGTATATGCCGCGCATGCATCGGCAAGGCTATGTCGCGCCGAATCTCGGCGACGTCGCCGGTGCCGCGAGCCCCGGCGGCTTCGTGATGAATTCGCGGCCCGGCCTCTACGACTCCGTGCTCGTGCTCGACTACAAGAGCCTCTATCCGTCGATCATCCGCACGTTTCTGATCGACCCGCTCGGTCTCGTCGAAGGCCTGCTGCATCCCGACGACGAACACTCGGTGCCGGGCTTTCTCGGCGCGCGCTTTTCGCGCACGCGCCACTGCCTGCCGTCGGTCGTCGCGCAGGTCTGGGACGCGCGCGAAGCGGCCAAGCGCGAGCACGACAAGCCGCTCTCGCAGGCCCTGAAGATCATCATGAACGCGTTCTACGGTGTACTCGGTTCGACCGGCTGCCGCTTTTTCGATCCGCGCCTCGCGTCGTCGATCACGATGCGCGGCCATGAAATCATGCACACGACGCGCGAATGGATCGAGGCGCAAGGCTACGAAGTGATCTACGGCGATACCGATTCGACCTTCGTGTGGCTCAAGCACGCGCGCGACGAGGACGCCGCCGCGCGCATCGGCCGCGCGCTCGTCGACCATATCAACGCGGCGTGGCGGCAGACCTTGCAGGCGCGCTTCGGACTCGACAGCGCGCTCGAACTGCAATTCGAGCGGCACTACCGGCGCTTTTTCATGCCGACCGTGCGCGGCACCGAAGAAGGCAGCAAGAAGCGCTATGCGGGTCTCAGCGTGGCCGCGAACGGCAGCGAGGAAGTGGTCTACAAGGGGCTCGAAACCGTGCGCACGGACTGGACACCGCTTGCGCAACAGTTTCAGCAGGAGCTGTACCGGCGCATTTTCAAACAGCAGCCGTATCAGGATTACGTGCGCGACTATGTGCGCGATACGCTCGCGGGCCGGCTCGACGATCAACTCGTGTATCGCAAGCAGTTACGCCGCCCGCTCGCCGCCTACGAGCGCAACGTGCCGCCGCACGTGCGCGCGGCACGCGTCGCCGATGACTTCAATCGCGCGCAGGGACGTCCGCTGCAATATCAGAACGGCGGCTGGATCAGCTACGTGATGACGATCGCCGGGCCCGAGCCGCTCGAAACGCTGCGCTCGGCGATCGACTACGAGCACTATCTGACGCGGCAATTGCAGCCGGTTGCCGACGCGATTCTGCCTTTGCTGCGCGACGATTTCACGAGGTTGATGTCGGGGCAAAGGGAGTTGTTCTGAGTGGCGATGTTGCGGATCTCGCGCGGCTGCGAGGCTATCGCGCCGCGATCATAAGCCTCGCAATACGCTTTCCAGCTGGCGCCACCTGCGCCTCGCATTGCGCGAGATCGATCAGCGGCAACTGCCAGTCGTGCCGGTTGCCGAATGCGATCAGGTCATCGGCGATCACCGACTTCTGCCCGCCGCCGCTGCGCAGATGCGCCCACGCGCTCAATTCGGCCATGCTGTCGATCACTGCCATCAGACCTGCCCGTATTCGAAGGCCCTGCATCGAAGCTTGGATGTGCAGACCGCGCTGGTTTGATGCGCTTTTCAGAAAGCGCTGCCCTCAGGTCCACCTGAGGGGCCACCTAAGGGGCCACCTAAGGATCGACCTGAAAGTCCACCCGAACCTCACAGCCCCTAAACCGGCATTGCGCAATCCTGACACCACCCGGATCGCGCAATCCGCCGCCGCCCGACACTCAACCTGCGTCCCGCGCCCCAAACTTGCGCCGGTACGCCCCCGGACTCGTCAGCGCAATGCGCCGGAAATGCCGCCGCAGCGATTCTTCCGAGCCGAACCCCGCCAGCTCCGCGACGCGCGCCATCGGCAACGGCGACGGCGCTTCGAGCAGTTCGCGCGCAATCGCGACGCGCTCGCGCACGAGCCAGTCGTACGGCGCCATGCCGGTCGCGTCGCGAAATTGCCGTTGCAGCGTGCGCGTGCTCATCGCGGCACGCTCGGCGAGCGAGCGCAGCGTGTGCGGCTCGGCGGGATGGCGGCGCACCCAGTCCATCAGCTTCGCGAGACGCCCGCTTTCGTCGTGCGGCACCGGTC
>Ga0154001_1000025_pt1 | contig 38128 bp, 35 predicted proteins | sample TSNJ085MetaG_FD_104699 | JGI IMG/M metagenome (GOLD analysis project Ga0154001, IMG submission 104699) | Attine ant fungus gardens microbial communities from New Jersey, USA - TSNJ085 MetaG | ecosystem: Host-associated > Fungi > Mycelium > Unclassified | place: USA: New Jersey, Wharton State...
ATCGAGCAGGTGCAGCAGCTCGCGCCGCGTTTCTCGATGGTCAACGAGGGCATGCAGACCCAGGCAACCGGCGCCGAGCAGATCACCCAGGCGCTGACGCAGCTGTCCGAGGCCGCGCAGCAGACCGCGGAATCGCTGCGTCAGTCGACCCAGGCGATCGACGATCTGACGCACGTTGCCAACAGCCTGCGCACCGGCGTGTCGCGCTTCAAGGTCGTGGCCTGAGATCGCCCAGGCGATCCGCCCTGACCCGCTCACGCTTCCCGTCCACGCCGATGCTCTTCATCCTCTTCACGCTCGACAGCGAACGCTACGTGATCGACGCGACGCAGGTCGAGCGCATGATGCCGCTCGATCCGCGCGCGCCGCCGAAGACGATCCCCGGCGCGCCGGCGTGGGTCGCGGGCGTGCTCGAGCACGACGGCGCACCGCTGCCGGTCATCGATCTGCCGGCGCTCGCGCTCGGCCGCCGCGCCGAGCCACTGATGTCGACGCGCGTCGTGCTGGTGCACTATCCGCATGCGGGCGGCCAGCGCCTGCTGGCGTTGCTGCTCGAAGGCGCGACCCGCACGATTCGTCTGGAACCCGAAGCATTTCGCGCGACCGGCATCGACACGCCGCACGCGCGCTATCTCGGTCCGGTCGCGAGCGAAGCGGGCGGGCTCGTGCAGTGGATTCGCGTCGAGGCACTGCTGACCGACGACGTGAAGGCGCTGCTCTTTCCCGAGGCGCACGCATGAACGCGCATCACGACAACGCGCCGCTTTACCGGCGCTTCGCCGAACAGCTGCATCGGACGATGGGGCTCGACGCGACCTCGCTCGGTCATCGGGCCATCGAGCGCGCGGTCGATCAGCAGGCCGCCGCGTGGCGCGCGGACGGCCATGCCGAAGCGACGCTCGCCGATTACTGGAACGCGGCGCAGGTGTCGCCCGAGCTATGGCAGGCGCTGATCGAAGCGTTGACGGTGCCGGAAACCTGGTTCTATCGCGACGCCGAGGCATTCCGCACGCTCGCGCGGCTCGCGCAGGAACGCTTGCGGGAGCGCGCTCACGCGGCCGGCGGCACGCTGCCGCTGCGGATTCTGAGCCTGCCCTGCTCGACCGGCGAAGAGCCGTACACGATCGCGATGACCCTGCTCGACGCGGGCCTCGACGCCGCGCAATTCCGCATCGACGCGATGGATATCAACGAGCGCTCGCTGGCCGCGGCGCAGCGCGCGGTCTATGGGCGCAACTCGTTTCGCAGCAGCACGCTCGCGTTTCGCGACGCGCACTTCAGCCCGGCCGGAGACGGTTGGCGTCTCGCGCCGCGCATCGTCGAGACGGTGCGCTTCTCGCACGCGAACCTGATGCAGCTCGACACGCCCGCGCTCGGCCTCTACGACTTCGTGTTCTGCCGCAACGTGCTGATCTATTTCGACCGCGACACGCAGCAGATCGCGTTGCAGGCGCTCAATAGCGTGCTCGCCGAAAACGGCACGCTGTTCGTCGGTCCGGCCGAGACCGGCCTGCTGATGCGCTACGGCATGCAATCCGCGAAGATTCCGCTCGCGTTCGCGTTTTATCGCGCCTCGGCCCAGAGCATGCAGGCCAGCCACTGGCACGCCGCGCCGCTCGCGACCGCCGCCGCCCTGGCGATGACGCCGCCGCCCGCGCGTGTGCCCGCTCCCGCGCCGGTGTTTTCGGCCGAGCCCTTTGCGTGGCCCGATCCGGTTGCGCGCGCCTCGTTCGACGGCGCGGCGCGGGTTGCAGTGTTCGGTGCCGGCGCGTCGCCGTGGACGAGGCCGCTGACGCCGGCACGCACGGCCACGCCCATGACGCGCACGACACCGGCATGGCAGCCGCAACCGGCGCAAGCCCAGCAGATGAATGGGCACGCCAACGTCCCCCTTGAAACACCGTTCGGCACGCAGATCAAGGCCCCCTTCGGCACCCCAGGCGCTACCCAAGGCAAGGCGGCCCCCACGACCGTCGAGCGCGACACGCTGCAAGCCGCGCGCGAACTCGCCGACGCCGGCCGTCTCGCGGACGCCGCCGCGGCCATCCACGCGTATCTCGAACAGCACGCCCCGCACGCGGAAGCGTTCTACCTGCTCGGCGTTCTGGCCGACGCCAACGGCGACAGCAACGTCGCGCGCGCCCAGTATCGCAAGGCGATCTATCTCGATCCGCAGCACCCGGAAGCGCTCGCGCATCTGGCGACGCTGCTCGACCTCGAAGGCGATCGCGACGGCGCGCGCCTGCTGATGCAACGCGCGGCGCGCGCGCAAGGATCGTCCCGTGCGTGAGTTCCGCGACATCCGCATCGACGATTGCTGGAACCGCATCGGCGTGCGCGGCGATTCGTCGTGCGAGCGGCTCGCCGAATACGTGCGCTGCCTCAATTGCCCGGTGTTCGAGGTAGCCGCGGCACGGCTGCTCGATCAGCCCGCGCCGCTCGCTGCCTTGCCGCAGCAGGACGCGGCGCCGCAAACGCTGCCCGACGGCCATGACGCATCGCGTTCGCGGGAGACCGGCGAATCGCTGCTCGTGTTTCGCATCGGCCGCGAATGGCTGGCGCTGCCCACGCGGATTTTCAAAAGCATCGTGCAGACGCGCACCGTGCATACGCTGCCGCATCGGCAGCATCGCGCGGTGCTCGGGGTCGTCAACGTGCAGGGCGAGTTGCTCGTGTGCCTGTCGCTCGCGCATCTGCTCGGCTTCGAGCCCGACACCGCCGCCGCCCGCGACGACCGCACGCGCCTCGATCTGCCGCGCCTGCTCGTGATCGCGCGCGACGAAGAGCACGCGGTGCTGCCGGTCGATCAGGTCGACGGCGTGCACCGCTTCGCTCCGTCGACGTTCCGCGCACCGCCCGCCACGCTGTCGGAGACCGCCGCCACGCACACGCGGGCGGTCGCGCCGTGGCGCGGCATCAGCGTCGGCCTGCTCGACGCCGACGCGCTGTTCGACACACTGAACCGGAGTCTCGGATGACGGACGACCCGCGCCGCCCGTCGTTGATCGATCTGTTCCGCGAAGAAGCGCGCAACCAGGCTCGCGTGCTCGACGACGGCCTGCTCGTGCTCGACCGCACGCCCGGCGACGCCGCCGCGCTCGAAGCCTGCATGCGCGCCGCGCATTCGCTGAAGGGCGCGGCGCGCATCGTCGGCGTACAGGCCGGCGTCGAACTCGCGCATGCGATGGAAGACTGCTTCGTCGCCGCCCAGGAAGGGCGCGCGCTGCTCGACGCCGCGTGGATCGACGTGCTGTTGCGCGGCGTCGATATCGTCGCGCGCATCGGCAACGACGAGGACGAAGCGGCGCGCGACGAGGTCGGCGCGTGCGTCGCCGCCTTGCAGGCCCGGATGGCCGGGGTGGCACCGCATGGTGGCAGTACACCGCTTGCCGACGCGGCGCCGCCCGCGCCAACGCCTCTAGCGGCGCCCAGTCCCGGCGCCGCGTTCGAGCGCCCCGCGCTGCGCAGCGAGCCCGGCGCGCCGGCAACCGCGAACCCGCACGACGCGTTCGATCAGCTCGCCAGCGCGCTGCGCGCCGAAGCCGCCGCGTCCGCACCCGCATTCGCGCCCGCAGTAACGGCCACGTCGGCTGCTTCCACCGCAGCCGCCATCGCTACGCCGGCGGCCTCGCCCGCAAGCGCGCCGGTCCCGCCTGGCCCGGTCAACGGCACCGTTGGCACCGGGAGCACCACCGGCACCGCTGACATCACCACGCTGGGCGAATCCGGCCGCATGCTCCGCGTGCGCGCCGACAACCTCGACCGCCTGCTGTCGCTATCGGGCGAATCGCTGGTCGAGTCGCGCTGGCTCAAGCCGTTCGCGCAATCGATGCTGCGCGCCAAACGCGTGCAGCGCGACAGCGCCCGCGCGCTCGATCAGCTGCACGCCACGCTCGCGGATTTGCCGCTCGATCCGGCCGCGCTGAGCACGCTCGAAGAACTGCGGCGCCTGACCGCCGAAGCGCAGCAACTGCTCGGCGAACGTCTCGCCGAGCTGGAAAGTTTCGACCGCCGCTCGACGCATCTGTCGCAGCAGCTTTACGACGCCGCGCTGCAATGCCGCATGCGCCCGTTCGGCGACGGCACCGGCGGACTCGCGCGCATGGTGCGCGACGTCGCGCGTTCGCTCGGCAAGAAAGTGCGCTGGCAACTGATCGGCGGATCGACCCAGGTGGACCGCGACATTCTCGACCTGCTCGAAGCGCCGCTCGGCCACATGCTGCGCAACGCGCTCGATCACGGCATCGAGGCCCCCGCCGTGCGGCTCGCGCGCGGCAAGCCCGAGGAAGGCTCGCTCACGCTGGAAGCGCGCCACAGCGCCGGCGCGTTGCAGATCACCGTCTCCGACGACGGCGCCGGCATCGATCTCGATGCCCTGCGCGCGTCGATCGCGCGCAAGAAACTCGCCAGCGAGGAAACCGCCGCGCGGCTCTCGGAAGCCGAGCTGCTCGACTTCCTGTTCCTGCCCGGCTTCTCGCTGCGCGACCAGGTGACCGACGTGTCGGGCCGCGGCGTCGGACTCGACGCGGTGCACGACGTCGTCAAGCGCGTGCGCGGCACCGTGCGCATCAGCCAGGAGCCCGGTGTCGGCACGCGCGTGCAGATGCAGTTGCCGCTCACGCTCTCGGTGATCCGCAGCCTGCTCGTCGAAGTCGCGGGCGAACCGTACGCAGTGCCGCTCGCGCACGTGAACCGCACGCTGCACGCGAGCCGCGCGGACATCGAACTGCTCGAAGGCCATCAGCACATCGCGTTCGGCGGGCAGCGCATCGGCGTCGTCACCGCGCACCAGATTCTCGAGACCGCGCCGCCTGTCAACGCAAGCGGCACGGTCTGCATGGTCGTGATCGGCGACGGGCCGCAGACCTACGGCGTGGTGGTCGACCGTTTTCTCGGCGAACGCATGCTGGTCGTGCAGCCGCTCGACGCGCGGCTCGGCAAGATCCGCAACATCACGGCCGGCGCGTTGATGGAAAACGGCGACCCGGTGCTGATCGCCGACGTCGACGACTGGCTGCGCTCGGTCGAGCGGCTCGTGACGGGCGGCACGCTGAGCCATGCCCAGCACGGCGGCGTCGAAACCGCGCGGCGCGCGACACGGCGCGTGCTCGTGGTCGACGATTCGCTGACCGTGCGCGAACTCGAACGCAAGCTGCTCGCGACGCGCGGCTACGACGTGACGATCGCCGTCGACGGCATGGACGGCTGGAATGCGGTGCGCAGCGAGCGCTTCGATCTCGTCATCACCGACATCGACATGCCACGCATGGACGGTATCGAACTCGTCACGCTCATCAAGCGCGACCCGCAGCTGCAGGCGCTGCCGGTCATGATCGTGTCGTACAAGGACCGCGAGGAGGACCGCCGCGCCGGTCTCGATGCGGGTGCGGACTATTATCTGGCCAAGGGCAGCTTCCACGACGAAGCGCTGCTCGACGCCGTGCGCGATCTGATTGGCGAAGCCTACGGATAAGACAGATGAAGATCGGAATCGTCAACGACATGCCGCTCGCCGTCGAGGCACTGCGGCGCGCACTCGCGGCGCGCGAGGACTACGAAGTCCTGTGGGTCGCACAGGACGGCCAGCAGGCCGTCGATTTCTGCGTCACGCAGCGGCCCGACATCGTGCTGATGGATCTCGTGATGCCCAACGTCGACGGCATCGAGGCGACGCGCCGCATCATGGCGCGCGCGCCGTGCGCGATCCTGATCGTCACCGTCGACGTCGGCGCGAACGCATGGCGCGTCTACGAAGCGATGGGCGCGGGCGCGCTCGACGCGGTCGATACGCCCTCGCTCTCGGGCCCCGACGCGCACAAGAGCATCGCCATGCTGATCGCCAAGGTCGACAGCGTGGCCGCGCTCGTGAAGGAGCGCCACGCGCCGCGCGCGGCAGCTCCCGCGGATGGCGCGAGTGTGCGCGGCCCCGTGCCGCCGCTCGTCGCGATCGGCGCCTCGGCGGGCGGGCCGGCCGCGCTCGCGACCCTGCTCGGCGGTCTGCCGAAGGACTTCGGCGCGGCGCTCGTGATCGTGCAGCACGTCGACGCGGCGTTCGCCGCGGGCATGGCGGACTGGCTCAACCAGCAGTCGGCGCTGCCGGTGCGCATCGCGCGCGAAGGCGACCGGCCGCAGGCGGGCGTCGTGCTGCTCGCCGCCACCGACGACCATCTGCATCTGAAGCTGCCGAACATGCTCGGCTACACGCGCGTGCCCGAGGAAACGCCGTACCGCCCTTCCGTCGACGTGTTCTTTCACAGCGTGGTGGCGCGCTGGCCCGCGCGCGCGGTCGGCGTGCTACTGACCGGCATGGGCCGCGACGGCGCGATCGGCCTGAAGGCGATGCGCACCAAGGGTCATTACACGATCGCGCAGAACGAGGCGACGAGCGCCGTGTACGGCATGCCGAAGGCGGCCGCCGCGCTCGACGCCGCCGCCGCGATCCTGCCGTTGCCGCGCATCGCCGACGCGCTCGTGGCCGCCATCGGCGAGCGCGAGGCCCCCTTTGCACATTGACGTGGATTTCCCGATATTCATTCTGGCTGAACGACATGGACACGCCTAAACCGCCCCAGAACGCCGCTGCGCAGCATGCCGCAGACGAAGCGAACACACCGGCACAGGCACCGGCACACGCGCTCGACGTGGAAGATGCGCCCAGCCTCGCCATCGACGACGCGCTCGCGCGCATCCTCGCCAACCCGCCCGCGGCCGAGTGCCCGATCATGGTGCTGCTCGTCGACGACCAGGCGATCATCGCCGAGGCGGTGCGCCTCGCGCTCGCCGGCGAGCCCGGCGTCGACTTTCACTACTGCGCGTCGCCGGAAGAGGCGGTGCAGTGCGCCGAGACCACCCGCGCCACGGTGATCCTGCAGGATCTCGTGATGCCGGGCACGGACGGTCTCACGCTGGTGCGGCAGTACCGGCAGAATCCGGCCACGCGCGACATGCCGATCATCGTGCTGTCGACCAAGGAGGAGCCGCTCGTGAAAAGCGCGGCGTTCGCGGCCGGCGCCAACGATTACCTCGTGAAACTGCCGGATCGCATCGAGCTGATCGCGCGTATCCGCTATCACTCGCGCTCGTATCTGAACCTGCTGCAACGCGACGAGGCGTATCGCGCGCTGCGGCAGTCGCAGCAGCAGTTGCTCGCGACCAATCTGGAACTGCAGCGGCTCACGCATTCGGACGGCCTGACGGGGCTGTCGAACCGGCGCTATCTCGATCAGTACCTCACCGCCGAATGGCGCCGCGGCGCGCGCGACAAAACCGGCCTCGGCTTCCTGATGATCGACGTCGACAACTTCAAGGCCTACAACGACACCTACGGGCACGTCGCCGGCGACGAAGTGCTCAAGAGCGTCGCGCATACGATCGAATCGTGCCTCGGCCGCGCGTCCGATCTCGCGGCGCGCTTCGGCGGCGAAGAGTTCGCGGTGGTGGTGCCGGGCACGTCCGCCGGCGGCTTGCGGCTGCTCGCGGAAAAAATCCGCATCGCGATCGAAGACCTCGCGATTACCCATGCGGGCTCCGCGGCGGGCGTCGTGACGATCAGCATCGGCGTGGCGAGCCTCGTGCCGTCGATCGTGCAACCGGTGACGACGCTGATCGAAGCCGCCGACGTCGGCCTGTATCGCGCCAAACGCGACGGCAAGAACCAGGTGGCGACGAGCGGTTGAGCCGGCTTCTCGCCGTCAAGGCGATAGCGTAACAATCGCGGCGGACAATCGACGGAGAATGGGCAAGACCGCGTAAGGAACGCGGCGCCGAAAGCGACGCCCAAAACGGCGCAAAAAAACGCGGCGGCCCCGTTACTATCGACCGGTCACCCCACCCAGTCCAACGAGGAAAGGAAACGCGATGAGCTACGACGACAGCAACCCGTTCGCGAAAATTCTGCGCGGCGAATTACCCTGCATCAAGGTGGCCGAAAGCGACCGTGCTCTGGCCTTTATGGACCTGATGCCGCAGGCCGACGGTCATCTGCTCGTCGTGCCGAAGGAAGCGGTCGCGGAAATTTTCGATCTGTCGGATGCCTCGCTGGTCGCGTCGATGCGCATGGCGCAGAAGCTCGCGATTGCCGTGCGCGCGGCCTTGCGCCCGGACGGCGTGTTCATCGGCCAGTTCAACGGCGCGGCGGCCGGACAAACCGTGCCGCACGTGCATTTCCACGTGATTCCGCGCTGGGAAGGCCATCCGCTGAAAATGCATGCGCGCGAACCCGCCGACGCGGACACGCTCGAAGCGCTGGCCAAACGGATTCGCGCGCATTGGCGCGCCGATTGAGGCCGGGCGTGCCCGGCCGGTTAGCCGCCGACGCCATTTGCCGCCCAGACCTGAAGTTGCCACTTAAGTCACATGGGCCATGCAGGTCATGCGCCGTAACATCTGTAAAAGCCGTTGAAACCACCAATAGGCGCAGCGCCGCTAGACTGTCTACTGCCTTGTAACTCAAGGCATTGAGTGTGGATCTCTTTTTTAGCCTGCCTGAGCGGCAGGCTTTTTTTCGGGCGCGCCGGGCAATAGCATGCCCTGGACTTCACGTCCGCTTCATGGTCGATCCACCGCCCAACCTCACAGCCGATGATCGCGCGAACGGCGCAGCGGATGGCGCCAGTCGATGCGCCTCGGCCGCGCATGCAACGGTCGCCCTTCGTGCAGATGACGGTGTTCCTGCCACAGTTCGTCTGAGAAAAGAAACGCGACGATCAGCAGCGGAACCACCAGAAAGATTCCCAATATCAGGTGCTCGCTCACGATAGCCTCCATCACAGGAGCATGATTTCATTGTAGAGCACCGCTTATGCCCGTCAGGCGTCTCGCCGCGCATAAACGCTCGATGCTGGCGGCCGCTGGCGAAACACCGCGCTGCCCTCGCCTGTTCGCGCGGCTTTGCGCCTGGCGCATGCTTTGCCGCACGCGGGGCAACGACGCCTTGCATGCGCCCGGCGCCCGCCGCGAACTCGCCCTCGTTACACGTAGACTAACCGGCATCGACGTGAAAAAAAGACCGCGTTACATGCGCTGCATGCAACGCCGGGATCCGAACCGCTGGCTCTCAAGGGGAATGCCATGACCATCGAACGTAGCCGCGAACTGAGCCTGCGCCCGCTCGAACGCACCGATCTGCGCTTCGTCCACGACGTGAACAACGACGCCAAGATCATGCGGTACTGGTTCGAAGAGCCTTATGAAACCTTCTCCGAACTGAGCCAGCTCTACGACGAGCACGTGCACGATCTGCGCGAGCGGCGCTTCGTCGCGATCGACAACAAGGGTGCGACGGTCGGGCTCGTCGAGCTGATCGAGCTGGACTACATCCATCGGCGCGGCGAGTTTCAGATCATCATCGCGCCGCATGCGCAGGGTCGCGGCTACGCGAGCGTCGCGACCCGCCTCGCGATCGACTATGCGTTTTCGGTTCTGAACATGCGCAAGCTCTACCTGATCGTCGATAAATCGAATGCGGCGGCGATTCACGTTTACGAGAAATGCGGCTTCAGGCACGAGGCCGAATTGATCGAGGAATTTTTCAGCAACGGCCAGTATCACAATGCGCTGCGCATGTGCCTGTTTCAGGCGGATTTCTTCAAATCCGACACGCGTTCGGATTGATTTAGCGTGTGCGGCCAGGCGAGCCGTTGCGCACCTGGCATCGTTTCTCTTCTGCACATACACCGTTATTTCGCATGACTGGCTTTGCCCGCCCGATGACTTTGTGTGCGTCGCACAAAATCCGCGCATTCATTTTATTAAATCGCTTAATTGATGCTGCGCGTTTACGCGAATACGCCGTGCAATGCATTACCTGTTAAAGGCGTGCGCGCCGTCGATCTTTTAGTTATCCGTTTCATTCCGGCTCGTTCAGGCACCTGCTCAAGGATTAATCAGATGCGGCATGAGGTGCGACAATCCGCCACTGTTGCGACCGCACACAAAATGTGCTTGTCCTTCTTTCCCGTTCTCCTAAAGTGCAAGTTGCGGGTCCGCCGTTAAAGTTAAATACATAGCTAACCTGAGCATTCTGACCTGCACCGGAGGAAAAAAATGAAAACTCGAATCGCCGTTGTTTTCGCCATGGCGGGTTTGGCTGCCGCAAGCGTTCAGGCGCAAGACGTCATGATCAAGCCGCAGCAAACGATCCAGTTCAAGGCCAATGCGTATGGCTGCGTGTCGAAGGATAAGCTCGATGCCGCCGACCAGCATGCGCAAGCCGGCGAACAGCAGCAGATGCAGGAATTCTTCTCCGGATTTCAATGCGTATCGACGCCGCAGGATTCCAGTTTCCGGGTCGTGCGCGTGGTCGGCCACGACGTCGAGTTCGTGAATTCCAGCAATAGCGACACCGAAGGACTCTGGGCAAACGACCGGTTTATCAGGCAATAGTCAAAACCCCTGCAATAGGGAGTACCGTTTTTCCGGCAAAAGCCGGAATGCGGATTGACGTGTGCAACTGCCGGTTTTGAAAGCAGGCAGCATGAACACGTGAGCTAAGAAGCGGCCCGGCATCGTGATGCCCGGCCGTTTTTTTATTGCCCTTTGCCTACCGAGGATGCAATACGGCGATGCAATAAAAAAGCCGATGCGGATTAGCAATCCGCATCGGCAGTACGCCTTCTCGCAAGCGCAGGGAAAACCGGCAAAGAACGGGGCAAGCGTGCGTCAATGCACGCGCTTGCTGCGGCGGAACTGGTCGAACAGCACCGCGAGCAGCAGAATGCCGCCGCGAATCAGGTACTGGTAAAACGTCGGCACGTTCAGCAGGCTCATCGCGTCCTGCACCGAGCCCATGATCAGCACGCCGACCAGCACGCCCGAAATCGTCGCGACACCGCCTGTCAGCGACACGCCGCCGAGCACGCAGGCCGAAATCACGCCGAGCTCGAGCCCGACCGACGTCTTCGGATCGCCGAGGCTCATGCGCGACGCGAGCATCACGCCCGCGAAGCCGGTCACGAGACCTTGCAGCACGAACACGGTGATCTTGATGCGCGTGACCGGCAGCCCCGCGAGCACGGCCGCTTCGCTATTGCCGCCGACGGCCAGCACGTTCTTGCCGAACACGGTTTTCTTCAACAGAAAGCCGAACAGCACGAAGCCGACGATGTTGCTCCAGATCGGATACGAGATGCCGAGGAACGAACCGCCGCCGAGATCGAAGAAGCGCTCTTCGGAAATCATCACCGCGTCGCCGTTCGACGTGATGTAGGCGAGGCCGCGCACGACTTCCATCATCGCGAGCGTGACGATCAGCGAGTTGATCTTGTAGCGCGCGACGAGCGTGCCGTTCACGAGCCCGACCGCGCCGCCCGCGAGCACGCCGGCCACGATGCCGATGAACACGCTATGCGTCGCGGTAATCAGCACGGACGCCACCACGCCCGAAAACGCGACGATCGACGCGACCGACAGATCCACCTCGCCGAGCGCGAGCACGAACATCATCGTGACGGAGATCGAGCCGATCAGCGTGACCGAGAGCAGCAGGCCCTGGATGTTGCGCGTGCTCAGAAAGTCGGGAACCGTGAACGACAGCACCGCGAACAGGATGATGAACACCATCACGATGCCGGATTTGTTGATGAGGTCCCAGGTGCGCGCGGCGCGCGCGGTGAGACCCGTGGCGGCGACGGCGGGGGTCGAGGAATCGGTTGAAGGTGTATTCATGGTGTCTGTTCCGTTTTAATGCCGTTTTAATGCCGTTTTTCATGCGGTTTTTCGCGCCGTTTTGGCTGCGGTAGTGCGCTTGCAACGGCGCGTTCCGGTTGCGTTCACCGAGTTGGCGAGCGAGCGGGCAAGCAGGGCGTGAAGCAAAGTGAGCCCAGCGCGATCGTCCCGCCGCTCAGCGCGGCAACGCGAGCTTGATCAGCGCATCGGGCGTGGCCTGCGCTTTCGGCAAATCGCCGACGATGCGTCCTTCCTTCATCACGATCACGCGATCGGTCACGCCGATCACTTCGGCAAGATCACTCGACACGACGATGACCGTGCGGCCCGCTTCGGCAAGCCCGTACAGCAGCCCGTAAATCTCGCTACGCGCGCCGACGTCGATGCCGCGCGTGGGCTCGTCCATCAGGAACACGTCGATCTCTTCCGCGAGCCAGCGCGACAGGATCACCTTCTGCTGATTGCCGCCCGACAGCGTGCCGATCGGCGTGTCGCCGTTGCGCGTCTTGATCGCGAGCTTGCCGATGAACTCGCGCGTGGTCTGCGCTTCCTTGCGGCCGTTGAGCACGTGAAAACGGCTGAAGTGGCGGCGGCAACTGATGTTGAGGTTGTCCGATACCGAAGCGATCGAGACGATGCCTTCCTGCTTGCGATCCTCGGGACACAGCGCAACACCGGCGCGCACCGCGTCGCGCGGCGTCGCGAACTGCACGCGCCGGCCCTTCAGCGCAATCTCGCCGGCACTCGGTTTCACCGCGCCGTAGATCAGCTTCATCAACTCGGAGCGGCCCGCGCCGACGAGCCCGAAGAAGCCGACGATCTCGCCCTTGCGCGCGGCGAACGAAGCCGGCTCGCGCAGCCCCGGTCCTAGCAGCGCCTTCACGTCGAGTTGCACGTCGCCGAGGTTGCGCGTGCGATAGCCATACACGTCGGTAATCGAGCGGCCGACCATGCAGCTGATCAGCCGGTCGCGATCGAGCTCCGCGCCGGCCTCGAACGTGTCGATGCGGCGGCCGTCGCGAAACACGGTGACGCGATCGCACAGTTCGTACACCTCGTCCATCCGGTGCGTGACGTAGATGATCGCGCGGCCTTCGGCCTTCAACGCGCGGATGATGCGGAACAGCTGCGTCGTTTCGCGCGACGACAACGAACTGGTCGGCTCGTCGAAGGCGATCACGCGCGCGTCGCGCATCAGCGCCTTGCCGATCTCGATCATCTGCCGCTGGCCGATCGACAGATGCTTGACCTGCTGCGACGGGTCGATCTTTTCGCCGAGCCGTTCGAGCTCGCGCATCGCGCGCGCAACGAGCGCCTTTTCGTCGAGGATACCGAAGCGATTCGGCAGCGCGCCGAGCATCAGGTTTTCGGCGACGGTCAGCTCCGGCACCAGATGCAGTTCCTGATAGATGATCGCGATGCCCGCCGCGATCGCCGCTTTGGTCGTCGCAAACTGCTGCTCGACGCCGTCGAGCGACAGCGTGCCCGCGACCGGATGATTGACGCCGGACAGCACCTTCAGCAGCGTCGATTTGCCCGCGCCGTTTTCGCCCATCAGGCCATGCACTTCGCCGCGCCGTACTTCGAGCGAGACCTGGTCGAGCGCGAGCACGCCCGGAAAGCGCACGGTGATGCCGTCGAGTTGCAGATAAGGGTCGCCGGAAGCGGGCGAGGGCGCGAGCGCCGCCGCGCCGTCGTGGGACCCGGTGGAGAAGGACGTCATCGAGAAACCTCAAACGGGTGGAACCTGCGCGGGCCACCTCGCGCTCGTGCGGCTAAACACATGAACGCATGAACATACGAGCGCGATGCGGCCCGCCACGGCGGCGAGAAACCTCGCTTAAATGCCGGTGAAATACTGCGAGCCCAATGCCGCGGGTTAAATGCCGCGCCTCAAATACCAAGCTCCTTGCGCACGTCCAGCCAGTTGTCGCGCACCATCAGCTTGCCGGTGGTCTGCGTGTCGGCGGGCGGCTGCTTGCCGTCCTTGATCCACTCGACGAGGTTCTCGGTGCTCTCCTTGCCGTGGTTCGTCGAACTCACGGCGATCGTGCCGTAGAAGCCGGTCGGCTCCTTCTTCTGGAACTCGGCGAATGCTTCGCCCGCACCGTTGATGCCGACGCCGATCACGTCCGCGGCCGGAATATGCAGCTGCTCGGTCGCGCGCACGCCGCCGAGCACGCTTTCCTCGTTGAGCGCGAAGATCACCCACTTCTTGATGTTCGGATGCTGTGCGAGCACCGGCGATACCGCGTTGAAGCCGCCTTCGTCGTCGGTCGTTTTCTGCGGCGCGTCGAAAATGTTTTCCTTCCTGAAGCCGCCCGCGAGCAGCGACTGCGTCGCGCCGTCGGTGCGCAGTTTCGCGGTCGGCAGTTCATAGTCGGTGATGCGCAGCGCGCCGACTTCCTCGGGCTTCCAGCCGCGGCGCTTCATTTCGTCGCTGATCGCCTGGCCCACCTGATTGCCGATCTTGAACGCGGACATGCCGAGGTGCGGCACGTTCGCGAGCGGCTTGCCGGTCGAGTCGACCAGTTGATCGTCGACGGTCACGAACTTCATGTTGTAGCGCTTCGCGCGCGCCTGGATCGCCGGTCCGAGACGCACGTCGGGCGCGCAGATCACGAAGCCCTTGGCGCCCTGCGCGCCGAGGTTGTCGATCGCGGCCAGCACTTTTTCGCCGTCCGGCGTGCCGATGTTGACGACCGAGAAGCCGTCCTTCTGACCGAGCGCGGTCGCGGCCTTCTGTTCGTTGATGAACCACGCCTGTTCCGGCATCTTCACGAGGAAGCCGACCTTGAGCGGCTCATCGGCGCGTGCGGACAGTTGCGCGGCAAACGGCGCGGCGAGGGCCGCTGCGGCCATCGCGGTCAGGGTCAAACGGCGAAGCTTGCTGGTCATCTTTGTCTCCTGAGGTTGAAAAGCTGCATTGATGTCGTGTAATTGCAGCAGGGCAGTGCGCGGCGGCCTCAGCCGTCGCGCGAATCTGGGTGAATTTGCGGGTGAGGTTGCGGACGAAAGCGCGAGCGGTACATGAAGCGCTGCGTGAGCCGATGCGCGCAACCGGTAGCGAATGCGTGAGCGCGGCTCATGGCGCTCAGCCCGCCACATAGGCCGTTTTCACGGCCGTCCAGAACGCCGCGTCGGTCGCGCCATAGGCCGAGGCCTTGAGCCCGCCGCCGGGTCCGTGATGCTCGACGGCGGTGGTCGGCAGATTGATCGTCACGAGCCCGCTCTGCACATGGCGGCGAAAATGCCGCGCGCGTTCGAGCGAGCGCGTGCAGATGCCGGCGCACAAACCATAGGCGGTGTCGTTCGCGAGATAGAGCGCGTGCTCGTAGTCGTCGGCGCGCAGCACGACCGCGAGCGGCCCGAAAATCTCGTCGCGGGCGATGCGGTGCTCCGCCTCGCCGATAAACAGCGCGGGTTCGAAGAAATAGCCGCGCGTCGCGCGCTCCAGAGGCCGGCCGCCGTGCAGCAGTTGCGCGCCTTCCTGCTCGCCGATGCGCACGTAGTCGAGATTGCGTTCGAGCTGCGCCGCGTTCGCGACCGGACCGATGTCGGTGCCGTGCTTCAGCGCGTGATCGACGGTGAGTCTGGCGAGCTTCGCCTGCAACGCGTCGACGAACGGCGCGAACACCGCGCGCTCGACGATGAGCCGCGCCGACGCCGTGCCACGCTGGCCCGTCGCGCTATAGGCGCCGGTCAGCGCCGCCTCGACCGCGCCGTCGAGATCGGCGTCGGCGAGCACGACGAACGGATTCTTGCCGCCCATTTCGAGCTGCACGCGTGCCTGGCGCGCGGCGGCCGCCTGCAGCACGCGCGTGCCGGTTTCGGTCGAGCCCGTGAAGCTGATCGCCGCGACGAGCGGATGCCCGACGATGCGCGCGCCGACCTTGCGGCCGCTGCCCATCACGAGGTTGAACACGCCGGCCGGCAAACCCGCGCGGCTGATGATCGAGGCCAAGGCCGCCGCGCAGGCCGGCGCCGATTCGGCCGGCTTGTAGACGACGCAGTTGCCGTGCGCGAGCGCGGCGCCGATCTTGGCCGCGGCGATCGCAAGCGGCGCGCTCCACGGCGCGATGATGCCGACCACGCCGAGCGGCTCGCGCGTCATGTCGATCTCGACGCCGGCGCGCGCCGACGCGAGCGGCTCGGCGAATGCTCGCAAGGCCTCGGCCGCGAACAGCTTGAAGAGCTGACCCGCGCGCGTCGCTTCGGCGAGCGCTTCGGGCAACACCTTGCCGATTTCGCGCGCCAAGAGGCGCCCCAGTTCGTCGCGGCGCGCGAGCATTTCGCTGCCGATCGCGTCGAGCGCGTCCGCGCGGCGCTGCGCCGACGCGAGCGACCAGTCGCGAAACGCCGCGTGCGCGGCCTCGATCGCGCTGTCGGTCTGCCGCACGTCGGCCCGCGCGTATTCGCCGACCGGGTCGCCCAGGTCCGACGGATTGAACGACATGCCCGCGGTCGCGCCGGTCTCCCATCCACCATTGATGTAATGGCGAAACGGGCTGGCAACGAGCGGGACGAGCGGATCGCGGTTCATCGACGGAAACGGCGTGGCATGGAAAAAGGCGGCAAGCGCGGGCGAAGCTCACAAAGTCCACGAATGGTATGAGCGGCCGTCATAACTTTCCAATCCCTTTTTAGGTCTCTCCGATATCAGTTTCGATATGGCATCATGGCGCCCTGAAGCGCGGCGACCGGCCGCCGTCACCACGACGGGCGGTTCGGGGCAGCAAGCCGCGCGCCGAAAACGGAAGGAGACAACGCGATGACGCGTAGCTATTCGAACTGGTTCGTGCGAGCGCGGCTCAAGACGCGCCAGCTGCTGCTGCTCGCGGCAATGGAGGAAGAGGGCAACGTGCGGCGCGCGGCCGACGTGCTCGGCATGACGCAGCCGGCCGCGTCGCGGCTGCTCAAGGAACTCGAGGACATGCTCGAAGTGAGCCTGTTCGACCGCACGCCGCACGGCATGCACGCAACGCTCTACGGCGAGGTGATGATCCGCCACGCGCGCATGGTGCTGTCGAACCTGAGCCAGGCGCACGACGAAATCTCGGCGCTGCGCTCGGGGCTCGCGGGCCAGGTGCGCATCGGCGTGATCGCGGCCGCCGCCGCGGCGATGGTGCCGCGTGCGATCGCGAACGTGAAGGAGCGCTATCCGCAATTGCAGATCTGGGCCGACATCGAGACCTCGGACGTGATGCTGCCGCGCCTCGCCGAAGGCGATCTCGACATCATGGTCGGCCGCGTGCTCGAACGGCAGAACCAGCTCAAGACCGACGTGCGCTACGAGCCGCTCGCCGACGAACCGCTCTGCGTGGTCGCCCGGCCCGGCCATCCTCTCGAAAATGAGACAGGTTTGACATTGCGCGGAATCGTCAACGCGAGCTGGGTTCTGCATCCGCCGGGCAGCGTGCTGCGCCACCGCTTCGATCTGATGTTTTCGCAGATCGGCCTGAATCCGCCGCAAAATGTCGTCAATACGAACAATTTTCTGGCTATTTCGAGCCTGCTCCTGCAAAGCGACATGTTGGCGGTTTTACCTGAGGAAGTGGCGCGTCAATACCAACAGTACGGCGTATTGAAACGGGTACCGATCGATTTACCGTACAGGATGGATACATTCGGTATCATCACGCGCCAGTCGCATCTGCTGGCGCCAGCCGCCGTGATCGTACTCGACGCCTTGCGGGACGCGGCTCGCGAGGTCTACGGCGCGCCGCTGGAGCCCGTGGTGGCCCGATAAATGCTCCTTCCGTCGTCATAGGCACCGGCTGACGGCGCGGGAGGAACACGCGATGCATGGCAAATACGACAGACGGCAACGCGCCGTCGACGATTCTTTTTCCGTTCGCTCCGGTGGAGCGAGCGCCTGGTTCAGCAACGGCATGGCTCTCAAATCGACGATTTACAAGGCGGAACTGCAGATCGCGGACATGGACCGGCACTATTACGCCGACCATTCGCTGACGATCGCCCGTCACCCCTCGGAAACCGACGACCGGATGATGGTCCGCGTCGCGGCGTTCGCGCTGTTCGCGCAGGAACGGCTCGAGTTCTGCAAAGGCTTGTCGGATGTCGACGAGCCGGACTTGTGGCAGAAAGACCTCACCGGCGCGATCGAAACGTGGATCGAGGTCGGCCAGCCCGACGAGCGGCGCATCGCGAAGGCGAGCGGCCGCGCCAATCACGTAGTCGTGATCGCGTACGGCGGCCGGACCTCGGACATCTGGTGGCAGGGCGTGCGCAACAAGGTCGAGCGTCTGCGCAACGTGACGGTGTGGACGCTCGGCGAGGACGTCGCGGCATCGCTCGGCTCGCTCGCCGAACGCACGATGCGTCTGCAATGCACGGTACAGGATGGCGAAGCGTGGCTCGGCAGCGCCGAGGCCGACGCGGTGAAAATCGACTGGACGGTGTTGAAGGCGCCCGCCGACGCCTGAGTTCTACGCGAAGCCGGCCGCCGGCCTGACCGGCCAACGTCGCTCGCGGCGGCCCGAGCGCCCCCTGGCCGAGCTCAGAGCGACGTCACCCGCGCCGCGTCCGGCGGCCCCTTCAGTTCGACCATATTGCCTTCCGGGTCGAACAGATACAGCGACGGTCCGAAGCCGTCCGCGCCATAACGCACCCCTTGTTCGCCGATCCGCGTGCCATGCGCGGCCAGATGCGCCGTGAGCGCTGCGGCGTCGAACGATTCGATCCGCAGGCACAGGTGATCCAGATTGCGTCCCGTGCCCGGCATACCGTTTTCCGCGCGATCGAGCTTTGCGCCGACCTGCAGCAGATCGATCAGCGAACGTCCCGCGCGCAATTGCGTAAGACCCAGCTCGCGCTGCTCCTTTTCGAGACTGCAGCCGAGCACGTCGCAGTAAAAACGCGCGAGCGTCTCGACGTTCGTCGCCCGGATCACGACGTGGTCGATCTCGCGAATATGGATTTTCATCTCGGACACCCTCTTGCCGGTTCGGAGAACCAATGAGCGAAGTGTAGGAGAAAGGACCGCGCGGCGGGATCGAGGGAGGGGAAGGGAAAAACGACGGGCAAAAAAAAGCCCGCTCGATTGGAGCGGGCTGAATCCATATCAGGAGGAGACATGGAGGAGACAGGTACTAATATACACATCGGGTTGATGCGACGCAATAACTTTTTAAGGGAAAACCCGGTATCGGGCCAAATTGTCGCGATTTGAGGCAAAACACCCGCCTGGAGCGGGTTTACAGGTGAGTTGAAAGCGTCCTGAATGAGATTTAGCGGGTTTTGACCCCGTTACGAGTAGGGAAAAGCGGGCTGCAATGACAGAGCAAGAACCGGAGCGTAGTGTGTCGCCATCGGACCTACATTGATGAGCATCGACATTGCCTGCCCATCAGGGACCACGGAACGATCATGAACGCCAACCGCCATTCCGCCGCAATCCGCACCGCCACCGGCGAGGAATCCAACGCCACCCGCTGGCTCACCGACGACGACCGCTGGGCCGCCGTCACCCGTCGCGAGCGCGAAGCCGACGGCGTCTTCTTCTACGCGGTCAGGACGACCGGCGTGTTCTGCCGGCCGTCGTGCGCGTCGCGCCAGCCACGTCGCGAGAACGTCGCCTTCTTCACCGATGCCGCCGCCGCGCGCGCCGCGGGCTTCCGCGATTGCAAGCGCTGCCAGCCCGGCGGCCTGCCGCGCGAACTCGACATCGTGAATCGCGCGTGCGCCGCGCTCGACGCGGATCCGCAGCAGCGCCTCACGCTCGCGCAACTGAGTGACGCCGTGCACGTGAGCCCGTTCCACCTGCAACGCCTCTTCAAGCGCGTGGTCGGCGTGTCGCCGCGCCAGTACCAGGCCGCGCAGCGCGGGGCCGCGTTGCGCGATGCGCTGAAGGGCGGCGCCGACGTCACGCGCGCGACGCTCGACGCCGGCTTCGGCTCGCCGTCGCGGATGTACGACAGCGCGCCGGCCGAACTCGGCATGGCGCCGTCCGCGTATCGCCGCAAGGGCGCGGGGCTCACGGTCCGCTACGCGAGCGCGCCGACCCCGCTTGGCTTCGTGCTCGTCGCCGCGACCGACAAAGGCATCTGCAAGATCGGTTTCGGCGACGACCCCGCGCCGCTCATCGACGAACTGCGCGGCGAATTCGCCAACGCGGCGCTCTGCGAAGACGCCGCCGGGCTCGCGCCGTTCGTCGCGCAGATCGACGCGTATCTGCGCGGCACCCGCCAGGACGTCGACCTGCCGCTCGACATCGCCTCGACCGCGTTCAAGCAGCGCGTGTGGGACGCGCTGCGGCGCATTCCGTACGGCGAAACGCGCAGCTATTCGCAAATCGCCGAGGCGGTCGGCTCGCCACGCGCCGTGCGCGCGGTGGCGAGCGCGTGCGCGACGAATCCGGTCGCGCTTGCGATTCCCTGCCATCGCGTCGTGCAAAAGGGCGGAGCCCTCGCCGGCTATCGCTGGGGGCTGCCGCGCAAGGCCGCCTTGCTCGACAACGAGGCGCAGCACGCCGGCGACGCGGCGCACGGCGCCAGCGAGGCGAACCACCGCAAAACCGGCCGCGACGACGCGAGCCCGAACCCCGCCAAGACAACAACATCCCGACTGGATCACGCCGCGTGACTACGCATAACGACGTCGCAACCCTCGAACTGCCCTTCAAACCACCCTTCGACTGGCCGCGCCTGCTGCGCTTTTTCGGCGGCCGCGCGACGCCGGGCGTCGAAGCCGTCGAAGACGGCGCGTATCGCCGCGCGATCGACTGGAACGGCGACGGCGGCACGCTCAGCGTGCGTCTGCATCCGCGCAGGCGCTGCATCGTCGCGAGTATCGACGGGCCCGCGAGCCGTCACGCCGACGCGCTCGCCGCGCCGATCGCGAAGATGTTCGACCTGCGCGCCGATCCGAAGCAGATTGCCGCGGGCTTCGCCGCCGATCCGTGGCTCGCGCCGCTCGTCGAGGCGGTGCCCGGCCTGCGCGTGCCGGGCGCATGGTCCGGCTTCGAGCTCGTGGTGCGCGCGATCGTCGGCCAGCAGGTCAGCGTGAAGGCCGCGACGACGATCATCGGACGGCTCGTGCAGCGCGCGGGCGAGCGCATCGAAGCTCATCCGCATGAGAACACCGCGTGGCGTTTCCCGACGCCCGCCGCGCTGGCCGAGGTCGACCTCGCGCAGATCGGCATGCCGGGCAAACGCGTCGCCGCCTTGCAAGGCTTCGCGCGCGCGGTCGCGAGCGGCGAGGTGCCGCTCGACAGCGACACCGTCGACGCCACGAGCCTGCGCGCCGCCTTGCTCGCGCTCGCGGGCATCGGCCCGTGGACCGTCGAGTACGTCGCGATGCGCGCCTGGCGCGACCCCGACGCGTGGCCCGCGTCGGACCTCGTGCTGATGCAGGCAATCTGCGCGCGCGATCCGTCGCTCGTGCGCCCCGCGCAGCAGCGCAGCCGCACCGATGCGTGGCGGCCATATCGCGCGTACGCGGCGATGCATCTGTGGAACGAGATCGCGGATCGAGCAGGCGCGGCCCGTGGCGGTTGAGTCGACGGCCGTCATGTCGACGGCCAGGTGAGGCGAGGCGACCCGCCGTACGCGGTTTGCGATCGCTGCACGAATAGCGTCACGCAACATGCAGCAGCGAGTTGCGTCGCCGGAACAGCAGATGCGGCGCGCCGGCAAGCAGCGCGCGCATCCCGCCGAAGTGGCCGCAAGCAGCCGTTCTGGCGAGATGTTAAAGTGCCCGCTACTGAAAATTCCGCCGAACGTTGTCGCCGCACCGTACCGCCGTATCGCCAGCGAAACATCAGGTGATAATCAGGCCAAGCGGTACGCTGCGGCGGCAACGCGCGACTCGCATCAATGCCAAACACGAAACCTTCCCGCACGACCGATGCGTTCTCGCACCGCCTGTCCGTGCTGACCTCGAGCCCGCAACGCGAGGCGCTGATACGCGGCCTGCGCGGCATCGAAAAGGAAAGCCTGCGCGTCACGCACGACGGCCAGCTCGCGATGACGCAGCATCCGCGCGCGCTCGGCTCGGCGCTCACGCATCCTTCGCTGACCACGGACTACTCCGAAGCGCTGCTCGAACTGATTACGCCGGCCGAACAGGACGTTGCCGACACGCTCGCAAAACTCGACACGCTGCATCGTTTCGTCTATGCCGAACTCGGCGGCGAGATCCTCTGGAACAACTCGATGCCGGGCCTCCTGCCCGCCGCCGACGAGGGCATTCCGATCGCGCACTACGGCAGCTCGAACATCGGCAGGCTCAAGTACGTGTATCGCGTCGGCCTCGCGCTGCGGTATGGCCGCGCGATGCAGTGCATCGCAGGCATCCACTACAACTATTCGCTGAACGAAGAAGTATGGCGGCAGCTGCATGCGGATCAGCAGTCCACCGCGAACGCCGTCGATTTCCAGTCCGAGCGCTACCTCGCGCTGATCCGCAATTTCCGCCGCACGAACTGGCTGCTGATGTATCTGTTCGGCGCGTCGCCGGCGCTCGATCGCCGCTTCCTGCGCGATCGCCCGCACGCGCTCGACAGCTTCGACGCCGACACGCTGTATCGCCCGTACGCAACAAGCCTGCGCATGAGCGACCTCGGCTATTCGAACACCACCGCGCAAGCCGCGCTGCACGCCGACTACGACACGCTGCCCGGCTATCTCGACGCGCTCGCGAAAGCGGTGAGCCAGCCCTATCCGGCCTACGAGCAGATCGGCACGCAACGCGACGGCGAGTGGGTGCAGATCAACACCAACGTGCTGCAGATCGAAAACGAGTTCTATTCGACGATTCGTCCGAAGCGCGTCACGTATCCGGGCGAGCGGCCGCTGCACGCGCTCGCCGCGCGCGGCGTGCAATACGTCGAAGTGCGCTGCATGGATATCGATCCGTTCGAGCCGACCGGTATTTCATTGGAGACGTCGCGCTTTCTCGACGCCTATCTGCTCGTCTGTGCACTCGAGGACAGCGCGCCGTTGCCGCCGCCCGCCTATGCCGAAGCGAACCAGAACTTCGGCCGCGTGACGATGGAAGGCCGCAAGCCCGGCCTCGAACTGATCCGCGACGGCAAGACCGTTGCGATGACCGATTGGGCCGACGAACTGCTCGCGAAGATCGACGCGGCCGCGGCCGCGCTCGACACGCTGCAGGGCGGCGACGCGCATGCGCGCGCCGTGGCCGCGCAACGCGCGAAACTCGCGGACGCGTCGCTGACGCCGTCGGCGCGCGTGCTGCAAACGATGCGCGACAGGCAGCAGAGCTTTATCGCGTTCGGTCTCGAACAGAGCGAGGCACATGCCGCGTATTTCCGCTCGCGTCCGCTCGATGCCGCGAAGGCGAAAGAGTTCGCCGACCTCGCGGTACAATCGCTCGACGAACAGGCGAAGCTCGAACGCGAAGAAGTCGGTTCGTTCGATGCGTTCGTCGCTGCTTATCGGGCGTATACGCTCAATCGTTTTAGCGTCTGAACGACGCGCAACTGATGTGAAGAAAGAGAAAGCGGCCCACGTGGCCGCTTTTTTGTTCGCCGCGCCATTCGACCCAGGGCATCCTGCAAATGAGCCGCGGGTAGGCTACGAGTAGGCAGCTGGTAGGCTTTACGCACGACACTTGCGGTTCGCGCCACCGATCGGCAAATTCTCCGCGCGCGCCAACGATTCTCCGAGGCGCATGAAACACCGCCCCGGCGTTGCGGTCCAAAGTGGTATGACACGCTCCGCAGCGGGAGGTACCAACGTGATGAGCAAATGTCTGTGGGCCGCGCTGTGTCTGGTGGCGACGGCGGGATGTTCGACGCAGGGCCAGGTCGATCCGGACGTCATGCAGATCGCGACCACACCGCTGACGTGTTCGAGCCGGACCGAATGCGATCTCTGGTGGCAACGTGCGCAGTCATGGGTAGCGAGTCATTCGAAGTACAAGATCGAAACCGCAACCGATTCGCTGATCCAGACCACCGGCCCCGATGGCGGCAAGCGCGCACTCGCGTATCAGATCACGCGCACCGCGAATCCGGATGGCACCGCGACCATCGGCTTCTCCGCGCATTGCGACGGCGCATTGGGATGCAAGCCGAACCCGTGGCAAGCGGGCGCCGATTTCAAGCAGTACGTGAGAGGCGCGAGTGCTGAAGCGCCGCAGGGTGGAGCAAAGCCCGCGCAATCGCCAGAGCCTGCCGCGATGCATCCGGAAGCAATGCCGGAAAAGCCGCCGGCGACGCCGAACGGCGAGGCGATGTCGCAGTAGTGCGCGGGGCGTGCGTCGCAGTGATCGCACAGGTACGCCCCGCACATCAACAACACGTTACGCCGATGCGAACGACACGCCGCGCTCGAGCTTCGGCATGCGCGCTCGCCGCATCGGCGTGCAACGGCTCAATGCCCCATCGAAGGCCCCGCGCCCTTGCGCGGCTTCGTGATCCACACCAGCACCGCCAGCACGAGAAACGCCGCGCAGGAAATGCGGAAGAAATCGTTGGTGGCCATCATGTACGCCTGCGAGGTCACCACCTGGTTTAACTGAGCAGTGAGGCTGTCGCCGGAAAGCCCGACGCCCGCGAGCGCATTCGTATAGGCATTGGTATTCGGCGAATACACGTTGACCGTATCGGCGAGCATCGCGTGGTGATAGATCGTGTCGTTCTCCCAGAACGTCGTGCTGATGGCCGTGCCGATCGCGCCCGACAACGTGCGGAAGAAATTCGACAGACCCGACGCGCTCGCGAGCCGTTCGTCGGACACGCTGGAGAGCGTGATCGTCGTCATCGGCACGAAGAAGCACGCCACGCCGATGCCCTGCACGAGCCGCGGCAGAATCACGCCACCGAACGACACGTCGAGCGTGAACGTCGAATTCCAGAACGACACGATCGCGAACACGATAAACGCGAAGCTCGCGACCATGCGCAGATTCAGCCGATGCATGTTCTTGCCGATCATCGGCGAGAGGAACAGCGCGAGCAATCCGACGGGTGCCGTGGCGAGGCCCGCGAGGCCGGCCGTGTAGCCCATTACCGTTTGGAGCCACAGCGGGAAGATCACCACCGAGCCGAAGAACGCCATGAAGCCGAATGAGATGATGACGACGCCGAGCGCGAAGTTGCGATCCTTGAAGAGTGACAGATCGACGATCGGCTCCTCCTCCGTCAACTCCCATACGAGCAGGAACGCAATCGACACGAGCGCGATCACCGCGAGCGTCACGATGAACGTCGAATTGAACCAGTCGCGGTCCTTGCCGAGGTCGAGCATCATCTGCAGGCACGACACGCCGGTCACGAGCAGCGCGAGGCCGATCACGTCGATGCGCTGCTGCGTCGTCTTCGTCTCGCGGCCGCGCAGCAGCAGGTACGCGCAAATCGCCGAGAACAGGCCGATCGGCACGTTGATGTAGAAAATCCACGGCCACGTGAAGTTGTCGGTAATGTAGCCGCCCATCACGGGACCGAAGATCGGCGCGCAGATCACGGTCATCGCCCAGAGGCCGAGTGCGAGTCCGCGCTTCGCGGGCGGATAGGAGCGCATCAGGATCGTTTGCGAGAGCGGCACCATCGGCCCGGACACGAGCCCTTGCACGAGCCGGAACACGATCAGCGATTCGAAGTTGTGCGCGAAGCCGCAGGCCGCCGACGCGAGCGTAAAGAGCAGCACCGACAGCGTGAACAGCCGCACTTCGCCGACGCGTCGCGCGAGCCAGCCGGTCAGCGGCACGGCAATCGCCGAGGCGACCGAATACGACGAGATCACCCAGGTGCCCTGGCTGGAGGCAACGCCGAGGCTGCCGGAAATGGTCGGCACCGCGACGTTCGCGATCGAGGTGTCGAGCACCTCCATGAAGGTGCCGAGCGCAAGGCCGACGGTCAGCAGGGCAAGCGTGCCGCCCTGTAGCTGGGCGGGTTCGTCGGCAAGCGGCGTAGCATCGGAAGCCGTGGCATCCATAGGTTGTTCTCCTCAGCCGGGAAAGCTTGTCACAGCAGCTTTATCGCGCGCTTCAAACGCGCCGCTTTCATGCCGCATCATCCTCTGCCCAGACAGCTTTCTTCAGGCAATGGCGCCTGGGGAAGCGCCTCGTTGCCTTGTTGTTGCGCGCCACCGCCTTGCGGCGATGGGTCTTCAGATCACGCGTCCGGCACATCCGGCTGCGCGGTCAATCCACAACATCCGCCGCCCCCTCCGTCCGGCCCGTTCGCAATGAAGCGGCTGAGCAGATGAATCAGCATGGCGTGTTCGTCGGCGCTGAAACCGCGCAGCTGCTCGTTGAGCACCGCGACGCCGAGGCCCGGCAATTGCCGCGCGGCGTCATGGCCCTGCGGCGTCAGTTCCAGCTTCACCATGCGCCGGTCGTCGCTGCTGCGCGTGCGCACCACAAAACCTTTCTTTTCAAGACGATCCAGCAGACGCGTCATCGAACCGCTGTCGTACGACATGGCGCGCGACAGCTCGAACGGCGTGCTCGCGCGCCGCGACGACAGCATCAGAATCACGCCGATCTGCTGCGCGGTCAGCCCCAGCGGCTTGACCGCGCGGTCCGTGCGCTCGACCAGCACGTTGCGCGCTTTCGTCAGGTAATAGCCGAGACTCGTCGTGAGATCGGTCTCGTCCGCGTGGTAAGGGCCATCAGCCATGGTGTATCCGCAACATCGACAGGCAGAGGGAAGTTTAGCTGCCTAAGCAGGCAAGTCAAATCGCATTTTCAAACGACTGACCGGCAGAAAAACAACACTCCGGTCGTTCAAGGAGTGCAGTATGTTGAAAACTAATTGCATAGTCAATATTATGTTAAGCAATGAGTTTCGCGCGATACGCGCCTTTCGAGACCATGTTCTGACCGATCGTCCGCACGCCGCGGCTCCGCGACGCGCAAAAACAGGATTTCCCCGATGCTGTACCTCAAAAACACGCTTGGCGGCCTGAGCCGCTCACTGACCGATTCCGCACACAGGAACTTCCAGGGTCCGCACCGCTGGTGGAAGCTCGCGCTGTTCGCAGGACTGTTCGTGCTGCCGGGCGGATCGGTCGGCGTCGCGCTGCTCGCGTGGGTGGAGCATCGGCGGGAAACGAAGCGCGCGAAGAACAAGGTAGCGGCCGTGGACAACCCGGCGATCGTGCTGTCCGTGGAAGCCAGCGCGGCTACGGCAAAAGCCATTGCGGCTCCCGCGGCAAACGCCGCCACGGGCTGCCAGGCGCGCGGCGGTAAGCCGAGCCGGGCCGCAGCCGGCAAGCTGGCGCGGCAAAGACAGGCCAAACCGGCGGAAACGAGGGTTTGATCGTCGGCGCGCGTTCAGTGCGCGCGTCCGCCGCGATTCGACGCGCGACTTTGCCCGCTCGCCACACACGCGCCACCCGGCGCCCGCCGCTCCTCGCCTCACGCGGTAACAACGCGTAACCATCTCAATACCGCAAGTAACACACCTGCGCGTAGCCACGCATTACGCTTTCACCTTTCAGTTTCCCGCGCTCGTGCGGGCTCATACGCTAACATTCCGGCAGACCACGATCTCGCCCGGCCGGTGGCGCCGCTCCGGCCGCACCGCGGCGTCCAGAAGGAATCCATTGCATGCAGTCTGATCGAACCTCGCGCGCGCGGCCGCTTGCGCCGCGCGCTCTGACCCTTGCCGTAAGCGCGGCCTGCGCGATGCTCGTGGCCGCCTGCGCGGTCGGCCCCAACTATCAGCGGCCGGCCACCGAGATCCCGGCGTCGTACAAGGAAGCCGCCCCCGGCTGGAAGGTCGCCGAACCGGCCGATCAGTATGATCGTGGCGATTGGTGGGCCATCTACGAAGACCCGAAGCTCAACGAACTCGAAGACAAGTTGAACGCCGCGAACCAGACCATCGCGCAGTTCGCCGCGAGCTACCGGCAGGCGCGCGCGCTGGTCGGCGAGGCGCGTGCCGCGTATTTCCCGACCATCGGCGCGTCGGCGGGCGCGACGCGCTCGGGCAACGGCACGTCGTCGGGCGGTAATTCGACGACGGCGACAAACCGCACCGGCATCAACAACAACTTCAACGTCCAGCTCGACGCCAGCTGGGAGCCGGACCTGTGGGGTTCGGTCACGCGCTCGGTCAACGCGCAGAAGGCCGGCCAGCAGGGCGCCGCCGCCGACCTCGCGAACGCGCGCCTGTCGGCTCAGGCCACGCTCGCGCAAACCTACTTCTCGCTGCGCGCGCTCGACTCCACGCAAAAGCTGCTCGACGACACCGTCGCGGCCTATCAGCGCTCGCTGCAACTCACGCAGAACCAGTACGCGGCCGGCGTCGCCGCGCGCTCGGACGTGATTCAGGCGCAAACGCAATTGCAATCGGCGCAGGCCGCGGCAATCGACAACGGCATCCAGCGCGCCCAGGACGAGCATGCGATCGCAGTGCTGATCGGCATGCCGGCCTCGATGTTCTCGCTGCCGCCGATGCCGCTCACCGCGACGCCACCCGCCGTGCCCGCGCAAATGCCGTCGGCGCTGCTCGAACGGCGGCCGGACATCGCCTCGGCCGAGCGCAAGGCCGCGGCCGCAAACGAGCAGATCGGCGTCGCGATCGCGGCGTTCTTCCCGTCGCTGACGGTATCGGCGACCGGCGGCTTCGAGAACTCGGTGTTCTCGCAGTTGCTGACCTTGCCGTCGCGCTTCTGGACGCTCGGCCCGCAACTCGCCGGGACGATCTTCGACGCCGGCCTGCGCAAGGCGCAAACCGACGCCGCGCGCGCCGCCTACGACGCTGACGTCGCCACCTATCGTCAGACGGTGCTGACCGCGTTCCAGGACGTCGAGGACAACCTCGTGTCGCAGCGCATCCTCGAACAGGAAATCGTCGTGCAGCGGCAGGCGGTCGAGTCGGCCCGCCAGGCGCTCGCGATCGTCACCAACGAGTACAAGGCGGGCACGGTCGGCTTCGTCAACGTGCTGACCGCGCAGACCACCGCGTTCACGGCCGAGCAGAAGCTCGAGAGCATCGCGGGGCAGCGGATGGTGTCGTCGGTGGGGCTGGTGAAGGCGCTCGGCGGCGGCTGGGACGCGTCGCAGATGAATCGTGAGACGGGCGAGGTGGCTGCGCCGGCTCCGTTACCGGCTGCGGCTGCGGTCACGCCGGGCGCGGCAGCCGCGGCAAGCGGCGCTGCCGTGGCGATGGCCGCCACGCCGGTAGCGCGTAGCGAGATGTCAAACACGGCGCAGAACGGCATGGAGGCGCAACCCCAAGTGCCGGGCAAATAAACGCCACGCCGCTCGCGAACCGCTGAAGCATCAACGAAGAATCAATCGCAAAGCGAAGCAAGAGCAAAGCAAAGCAGGACCGCAAAAACAGAAGAGGCATGACCGCGCAACGCGGCCATGCCTCTTTTTTTCATCGCGCCACACGTCCGCAACGCGCACGCATCAGCACACGAAAATCAGTGCACGAAAGCCAGCGCCACCGTATCTGGCCCGCTCGGCCGGCCTAGCAGATTCAGCAGGCCGGCCAGGTTGTCGCGCGCCTCGGGCGCGGCGCTCGCCGTGCCATGAAACGACGTCGAAGCCGCCGACACCGTGCCGCTGCCGTTCAGCATCAGCGGTCCCTTGAGAGTGCTCAGATCGAGCGTCGACGAGGTGCCCTGCGCCTGCAAACGGACCCGATACGAACCGAGCGGCTTGACGAGCGAAATCCGCGAGCTGACGTCGGTCAGCGTCATGGTCAGTTGCCCGAACGCTTCGCCATTGAAGCTGCGCCAGTCCGTCCACGAGAGCTGCACGTCGCCCTGCAGATCGAGCGTATTGAACGGCGCGCCGAGCCCGACGAGCAGCGACGCCGGCACCGCGAGCGCGCCCGGCGTGATGGTTGCACCGCGCGGCGTCGCGTCGACCGTGACCGGCTCGGGCATCGCCTCGCTGTGCCGCATGATCATGCGCACGCGTCCCGTGAACAATGGCCAGAACGCCGTATGCCATTCGATCCGGCCAGGCAGCAAGGTGGCCGTGCTCATGTCGGAACCGGCGGCCAGCATCAGCGTGGCCGAGCCGTGCCAAAGCGAGCCTTCCGCGTCGACGAAATTGACGTGGCCATGGGTCTGCCGCGCAAACTGCGGCGTGATCCAGGCGGCCGGCAGCAAGGCCAGCATCACGGCCGCGGCCGACAACAATGCGACCACGAGCCAGGGCAGCGCGATACGTACGCGCCACATCCAGTAATTCATGCGAAATCCTGTAGCGAACGGCTCATTCTTATTTTGCGGTCGACGGCTGCAACGACACCGTCAGGTCCACCTGGCCATCGTCCTTCAACGCGGTGATGTGCGCCTCGGCGACCTGCACCTTGAACTGCTTGCGCACGTCGTCGACCCATGTCGTCCAGGCCGGAAACGCGACGTTCTTCATCTGCACCTGCACCGCGTTGCCGATGAACTGCACCTGCGTCGCGGTCAGTCCGTGATCGCCGAGCGACGCCGTCAGCGCATCCTTCAAGGCCGCGCCGGTCGGTGCCACGCCCTGAGCAGCCGCCGAGAGCGAACGCGCCTCGTTCGCCTGCGCGGTCATCTGCGCGAGTTGCCGTTGCAGCGCCGGCAGCGATTCCTTGAGGTGCGAGCGGCCGTCCTGCGCCGGCGCCCACAGCACCGACCACGCGACCACCACCGCGAGCACGCCGCCGCCCCACGTCAGCAGCCCCTTTTCGCGATCGGTGCGCTGGTCCCAGAATCCGGCCCATGTTTGAGCGAGTTCAGCTTTCATTGTCCGTTCCTGATGGTCCACTTGCCGGTGTTGCTGTCGATCGCGCCGGTGAGTCCGTTGCGCTCGAGGCGCTTCGCAAAATCGGGATCGACCTTGATCTCCGGTTTGAAGGTCACCTCGAGGCGGTGATCGTGATAGTCGAGCGCGGCGATGCCGTTGACCGGCAGCGGCGACAGCGAGCGCGCGAGGCCATCGGCGAGCGAGAGGAAATCTTCCGGCGACAGTTCGCCCGCCGCGACACGCAACTGCTGCACCTGGCGCGCCATCTGGTCGGGCGCGTCGAGCACGACCGTCGTCTTCGGGAACGTGTTGAGCAGCAGCTCCGTCATCTGCGTGTTGATCGCGTCGCGCTGGCGCGACAGCATCAGCCACTGCACGTTCGCGCCGATAACCGCGACGACGAGCGCCGCGACCGCGAGCAGGATCGGCAGACGCAGACGCCGGAGCGTCGCGCGATCGAGCCGCCACGGCTGCGAGGCGAACTCGAACTGGCACAGATCGAAGCGACATTCGAGCGCGCGCCGCGCAAGCTGTTCGAACGGCAGCGGACTCGCGCCGTGGACGTGCGCGGCGAGCCGCGCGGGACTCGTCGCGGAAGAACCCGGTTCGTTGCCGGGCACCTCGGTCAGCATGTACAGCGACACCGGCGCGGCGCCCGCGAGCGCGGCCAGCGTCGCGTTCACGGCATTGGCCGGCGCCGCGAGCCCTTCGCCTTGCACGCCGCGCGCAATCGCGAGTTCGACGCGCGGCACGCCGCTCTCGACCGCGCCTTCGAGCAGCAGCGCGGGCGCGGTCTGCACGACCGCGCCGAGCACGGCGGCGACCATCGGCACGACCGGCGGCGCCTCGGACGCGGCGGCGGACGCAGCATCCGGCAGCGCATTCACGCCACCCGCCGCGCCGGCCAGGACCGGCTCGCGGGCATCGGCCGTCTCGCCGACGCTCGCGGGCGTCTCGATCACGGGAGCCTGCGGCAGGCAATGCGTGACCGGCACCGCGCGCAGGCTGCGATGACCGGCCGCCGTAAACGCCTCGCAGATGAAGCGAAACCAGCCGCGATCGACGATCGCGAGCAATTGCCGGCCATCGCCGAGCGCTTGCGGATCGACCGCGATATGGCAGGTTTGCGGGTCCTGGATCAGTTGATCCTCGACGATATTCGGCAGCGCCTGACGCAGCTTCGGACCGCGCAGCGGCGGCAGCGTCGCGGGCATCAGCAGCAGGTCGCGCGCGGCGACCATCAGCACGGCCACGCTCGCGCGCGGCAGCAGCGCGAGCGCCGAACGGCCGGCGCGCTGCGTGTGGCCCGTCTTGTCGAGCAGGACGAACGGCAGCTCGGGCAGTTGCCATTCCTGCGAGGGCACCGCCGGATCACGCGGCGGCAATAGAACGATCAGCGTGCTCAAAGGCCACTCTCTCTCGGGATTGCGTAGTTCATAGTTGGTCTTGCACCCGCACGATACGCGTAGTGTGAGTCAATGGATCGCGATAGACGAGTGTCGTCCGGTCCACGGTGGCGCGCTCGTGCTGCACGCTGCCGTGAACGAGGAAGTAGCTCGAATTGACGTCGAACTCGCTCGCATCGATCGACGCCGACTGCACGCCTGAGGCGGTCAGCGCGAGCTGCACGTCGCCGGTGTTGCGGAAAAACACGGTCTGCCGGCGCGCAACGAGCGTCTGCGCCTGCGACACCGTCATGCCTGTGACGACGGCCGCGATCACTTCGGCCGACGCGGTATTCATATTGAGCGCCGTAATCGTTGGCAACACGGTGACGAAGGGGCGCAGACGCTCGACGATTTCGGGCGTGTAGCCGGGAATGTCGAGCAGCGAGTCGACGCTGATCATCTGCAGCGGCGCGACCGCCGGGTTCTCGTCGGCGTCCTCGATGCCGGGCTGGCTCGTGAAGCTGCCGCCGCCTGTGCCACCCCCGCCCCCACCGCCGCCGACCGGCGTCGCGCTGCTCGTCGGCGTGCCGGTCTGGAAGCGCGTCGCCGATTGCGAGAGCGCGGCGCGCATCTGCAACGCGGTGGCCTTGGCGAGCTGGCCGCTCAGGCCGAGCGAGATCAGCAGGCGCTGATACGCGGCGGTCTGCTCCGCGTTCAGCTGCATCACGCCGGGCGCGGGACTCGCCACAAGATTGCGCAGATTGAATTTGGCCTGCGCATCTTCGATCGAACCGGACAGATACGTGGCCGCGCCTTCCTCGGCGCGCACCTCGCCGATCTGTCCGAGGAAATCGGACAGGCGCGTACGCGCGATCGGCACACCCCATAAGCCGCCCAGATACGTGATGCCCGCCGACGTGTCGCCTTCCGAGCGCAAAATCAGCCGGGTCCAGTCGAGCGCGCCGCGCGCGACCCATTGCGCCTGCGAGAGCAGCCGCTGGTTTTCGATGCGCCGGACCTGCACCTGCTGACGCCACAGCATGCCGGCGACGAGAATCGCCGAGAGCGAGACGACGAGCAGCGCGCTGATGATCGCGACGCCACGCTCGCGCGCGCGGCGCCCCTGAACGCGAGCGCGCACTCGCGCACCCGATGCACACCGCCGCCGCGATAACGGGGAGAACGTCATTTCATTCTCCGATCAGAAAAACACGCGTGACGGGCCGCGCAAGCGAGGTCGCGCCGATGCGCACCTCGAGTCCCGTCGCCGAACGCGGCATCGGCGCATTGCCGAGCTGCGGCACCCTCAGATTGTTGGCGGCTTCGCCGATCGCGGCCTGCACGTCGTTCATCTGCGTGGTCCAGCCGAGCTTCGGCACGTACAGGCGCGCCGAGATCGAGCCGACCCCGCCCATCAGCGGGATCGCGTTCCAGCCCTCGCTGTCGCCGCCGTTCAGCGCGCGCCGCAACTCGCCGACGTTGCCAAGCGGCGGCGACGCCGAGCGCACCACGCGTCCATTGACGATCCGATAGCGCACGACCTGCAGACGCGGCGCCTTGCCCGGCAAAACCATGTACCGCACGATCTGCAGCGTGTTGCCGGAGATCGAGACCGCGGCCTGACCGGCTTCATCGTCGCTGGCGGCCTGGCGCGCGTCGATGCGCATCTGGTCGAAGAGTTGCGCGAACACGCGCTCGTTTTCCATCGCGTTCGTAATCGTCGTGCGGCCGCGGATGATCTGGTCGAGCCCGCGCCACGACAGCACCGCGATCACCGCGAGGATCGCAATCGCGACCAGCAGTTCGATCAGCGTGAAGCCACGCGCGCCGACCCGGCGGCGGCGCTCAGAGCGAGCGGTTGTTTTCATTCGCGACCACCGTGACCATCTGAGCGAGATTGCCGGAGCGCCCAGGCATCGTCACCATGACTTCGACACGGCGAAACACCGGATTCGGCGTCGCCGTCACATGTTCGGTACAGACCAGTTGCAGATTGCCCTGCGAGCAATCGAAGCTCGTTTCGCCGACGTTCGGCCAGCCATGCGTCAGATGCAGTTGCGCGAGCGCGTTGTCGGCGCTCCAGCCGGCGAGCAGACGCTGATGCAGATCGGCCTCGCCGCTCGCGAGACTGCCGACCGCGCGCAGCGACGCGGCGAGCGCGACCGCGATGATCGCGAGCGCGACGAGCACTTCGATCATCGTGAAGCCGCGCGCGGCGCGACGCGAAACATGGCCGCGCGGCTTGCGGTTCGTGCGGCGGGGAAGGGCGCAGGTGTTCCTGCTGCGGCGAAACATGTCAACGCACCTCGTAGCGGCCATTGCCGGTGCCGACGATCGTCGCCTGTCCGGCCGCCGAAAACAGCGTGACCTGCACCGGCACGTCGATCGCCTCGGTGCCGAAGACGATGCGATCGGCCTGCGAATCCGAACCGGGATAGCTGATCGAGACACTGGTCACGCCGCCTTCCCATCGACGCGGCCCGAGCAGGTCGTCGCGCAACGGACGCCAGCCGTCCTCGGTACGCAGATCGAAACGGAAACCGCCGTCGTACGGCTGCCATGCGATCGGCCGCGCGCGCACCTGCGCTTCGTCGCCGGCCGATTCGAACAGCAGCGCGAGACGCTGTGCTTCCTCGTTCAGGTCGGTGCGCGGATTGCGCGTCATCGTCACGGCGGTCAGCGACACGAGCAGGCCCGCGATCACGAGCACGACCATCATTTCGAGCAGCGTGAAGCCGGCCGCGCGGCGCCGGCTCGCGTGCGTGGACATCATGTAACTCTCGGAATACCGATACGGACTATTGCCACGAACCGACGTCGGCATCGTTGCCTTCGCCGCCGGCCTTGCCATCGGCCCCGTAGCTGAACACGTCGATCTCGCCGTGCACGCCCGGATTCAGATACTGGTACGCATTGCCCCACGGATCGTTCGGCAGACGCTCGAGGTAGCCGCCGTCCTTCCAGTTGTTCGGCACGGGGTCGGTGCTCGGCTTTTCGATCAGCGCGCGCAGGCCCTGCTCCTGGGTCGGATAGCGGCCGTTGTCGAGGCGATAGAGCTTCAATGCCTGCATCACGGTGCCGATGTCCTGCTTCGCGGCGACGCGCCGCGCTTCGTCCGGACGGCTCATGATCTTCGGCACGATCAACGCGGCGAGAATGCCGAGAATCGCGATCACGACCATGATTTCGATCAGCGTAAAACCGCGCTGGCGACGGCTGCGCGAACCCGCGTTGTCAGCGCGGCGAATGGTCGACAGTTGCATAGCTTGCTACCTCTTTTCAGGTGAAATTTTCGACTTGGGCGCATATTGAACACGCCGGGTCGGTCATTTTAATGTCATGGAGTTGAAGGGTTTCAACCCACCGAAATTTTCACAATAGTCCGTACAATGTGCGCATGAACGCCATCCAAATCCGCCTCCTGTCGCTCGCGCTGTTCGCCGCTTTCTGCGCGACGCTGACCTACTGGGTCATCACCCTCACCACGATGTCCGGCGCGCCGTTGCCGGCTGCCGCCGCGCATGCGCAGGTCTCGACCGAGCAGGCCGCGACGCTGTTCGGCGGACAGCTGCAGCGCAACGTCAATCAGGACATCCATCTGTTCGGCATCCTCGCGTTACGCGAAGGCGCTGCGGCAATCGTCAGCGTCGGCGGCGAACCGCCTCATGCGGTGTCGCTCGGCAGCACGCTCATGCAAGGCACCAAACTCTCCGAAGTCCGCGCCCGCTCGATCATCATCGACCGCAACGGCGCGCACTCCGAAGTCTTCCTGCCTCCCAACGCGAGCGGCCCCACCATCTACGTACGCTAAACCAGAAACGGTTGCGCGGCCGCTGCGGCCCGCCGCGCCATCCTTTCCGTTTCTTCCTCGCCTTTCAGTTCTTCCTCGCGCTGCGGCTGCCCATTACTGCACGAGGTTGTTCAACTCGATGATCGGCATCATCACCGCCAGCACGATCACGAGCACCACGCCCCCCATCGCCAGAATCAGCAGCGGTTCGAGCAGGCTCGTGAGGAACATCGTGCGCCGTTCGAGTTCGCGCGCTTCGCCTTCGGACGCGCGATCGAGCATCGTCGTCACGTCGCCGGTCGCCTCGCCCGAACGGATCAGGTGCACGAGCACCGGCGGAAACGTCTTCGTGTTGCCGAGCGCGCGCGACAGCGAGGTGCCTTCGCGCACGCGCACGATCGCATCGTCGATGTTCTCGCGCATCGCGTTGTTGCTGAGCGTTTCGGCGGCGGCCTGCAACGCGCGCAGAATCGGCACGCCCGCCGCGGTCAGAATGCCGAGCGTGCTTGCGAAGCGCACGGTGTTGTAGCCGCGCACGAGCTTGCCGAGCAGCGGCGCGGTCAGCAGCCAGCGGTCGAACGCGAGACGCGGGCCGGGCTGCTTCAACGTCGAGCGCACCAGATACGCGACCACGACAACACCGATCAGCATCGCCCACCACCAGTGCCGCACGAAGCCCGACAGCGCCATCATCAGCACGGTGAGAATCGGCAGCTGCTGCTTCGTGCTCGCGAACACGTTCACGACCTGCGGCACCACATAGCTGAGCAGGAACGTCACGATGCCGAACGCGATCAGCGTGACGACCGCCGGATAGGTGAACGCAAGCACGATCTTCTGTTTCAATGCATTGCGCTGTTCGATGTAGTCGGCGAGCCGCGACAGCACGAGACCGAGCTTGCCCGTATGTTCGCCGGCCGCGACGAGCGCCCGGTAAATCTCGGGGAAATCCTTCGGATGCTGCGTGAGCGCATTGGCCAGCGAATGACCGCCGAGCACTTCGGCGCGAATCGACGCCATCAGCTCGCGGATGTAATCGCGCTCCGACTGCTCGGTCAGCACCGCGAGCGCTTCGTCGAGCGGCAGCCCCGCGATCAGCAGACTCGCGAGTTGCCGCGTGAGAATGGCCTGCTCGCGTTGCGACAGACGACGCCCGAGCGCGAGCCGTTGATCGCGCTCGCCGCGCGTGCGCGAGGCGGCCGGTTCGACGACGAGCGGCGTGAGCCCTTGCGAGCGCAGGTTCGTGCGGGCACTGCGCGCGCTGTCCGCGTCGAGCACGCCTTTTTGCGCCTTGCCTGCGGCGTCGATCGCTTCAAAACGAAATGCCGGCATGCGCTTATGCTCCGCCCGTCACGCGAATCACTTCCTCGAGCGAGGTGAGCCCCGATTCGAGCCAGCGCTCCGAATCCTCGCGCAGCGTACGCATGCCCTGCGCGCGGCCCGCTTCGAGAATTTCCGCATCGGCCGCGTTGCGATGAATCAGCGTGCGGATCGATTCGTCGATCAGCAGCAACTCGTACACGCCGCGCCGTCCCGCATAACCGGAGTGCCCGCACCGATCGCAGCCGACCGGATGCCAGCGCTTGCTGCCGTCCTCTTCGGTGCGCTCTTCGCGGCATACCGGGCACAGCCGCCGCACGAGCCGCTGCGCCAGCACGCCGAGCAGCGACGAGGCGAGCAGATACGGCTCGACTCCCATGTCCGTGAGACGCGTCACGGCCGAGGCCGCGTCGTTCGTGTGCAGCGTCGCGAGCACGAGGTGGCCCGTGAGCGACGCCTGCACCGCGATCTGCGCCGTTTCGAGGTCGCGGATTTCGCCGATCATGATGACGTCCGGGTCCTGCCGCAGAATCGAGCGCAACGCGCGCGCGAAGCTCATGCCGATCCGCTCGTTGACCTGGGTCTGACCGATGCCCGACAGGTCGTATTCGATCGGGTCTTCCACCGTCATGATGTTGGTGGTCGCCGTCTCCAGCCGCGACATCGACGCATACAGCGTCGTGGTCTTGCCCGAGCCGGTCGGGCCCGTCACGAGCACGATGCCGTGCGGCTTGCCGATCAGCTTGTCGAACTGGCCGAGCGTGTCCGAGGCCATGCCGAGCGCTTCGAGATTCAGGCGCGAGGCATCCTTCTCCAGCAGACGCAGCACCGCGCGCTCGCCGTGTCCGGTCGGCAGCGTCGAGACGCGCACGTCGACCGGGCGGCCGCCCACGCGCAACGTGATGCGGCCGTCCTGCGGCAGACGCTTCTCGGCGATGTCGAGCTGCGCCATGATCTTGATCCGCGAAATCAGCGCGCCGTGCAGCGCTTTTTTCGGCCGCACCACGTCGCGCAGCGTGCCGTCGACGCGAAAGCGCACGACCGACGCGTTCTCGAACGGCTCGATGTGAATGTCGGAAGCCTGTTCGCGCGCGGCCTGCGTGAGCAGCGCATTGATCATGCGGATGATCGGCGCGTCGTCTTCCGATTCGAGCAGATCCTCGACCTCGGGAATGTCCTGCATCAGGCGCGACAGATCGACTTCGCCTTCCACCTCGCCGACCACCTGCGCGGCGCTGCCGTCCTGGCGCGCGTAGGCCTGGTTGATCGCCTGCGCGAGTTCGTCGGC